>OGQE01001225.1_pt1 | contig 24666 bp, 17 predicted proteins | sample 1553131 | NCBI WGS metagenome assembly OGQE01 (sample SAMEA2579929, study PRJEB22360) | human gut metagenome | biome: human gut; feature: human-associated habitat; material: faeces | place: Denmark | collected 2008/2010
TCCGGAGTGATCGGGAGCTCTCTGACACGTACACCTGTTGCATTATAAACCGCATTGGCAATAGCCGGACAAGGTGTATCGATCACAAGTTCACCAATGGATTTTGCACCAAAAGGACCTGTCTTCTCGTAGCTGCTCTCAAACTCGATCCGCACCTTCGGAATATCCATACGGTTGGGGATCTTATACTGCATAAAAGAATTGTTACGGATCTTTCCCTTATCTGTATACTGCACATCCTCATACAGAACCATTCCGATTCCCTGACCGATACCGCCTTCTGCCTGCACTCTGGCAAGATTTGGATTGATCGGAGTTCCACAGTCGATCACGCCCACATAATCAATGACATCGATCTGTCCGGTCTCTTTATCGACCTCCACTTCAGCGGCACCTACCATAAACGGTGGCGGAGAGATCGGAGAAGAATATTCTTTTACAACCTGAAGCTCACTGCAGACTCCACAGGTCGCTTTTCCTGCGATCTGCTGCAGCGTTACCTCTTTTCCGTCTTCTGTGCGGACTTTTTCTCCGTCAAAATCAGAATCCTCTGCAGATACTCCAAGCATCTGTGCGCCAAAAGCGTGGATTCTCTTTCTGAGTTCTCCGCAAGCCTGGATCACGGCATTTCCGGTTGCATAGGTTGTGGAAGATGCATAAGAACCGGAATCATAGGGAGAAATATCTGTATCCACACTGAATACCACGATATTTTTCATATCTGTATCCAGACAGTCTGCTGCCATCTGAGCAAGAATGGTATCACAGCCGGTTCCCATATCAGAACATCCAAGTGCCAGGGTATAGGAACCATCCTCATTTAATTTAATGTCTGCTCCACCGACATCGATCCCTGCAATAGATGAGCCCTGCATGGCCATAGCGATACCGACACCCCGTACTTTGCCGTTACCCATATCACGGAACGGATATTTCTCATCCCATCCGATCATTTCCTTTGCACGGGCGAGGCATTTATCCATGGTACAGCTGCCGTTGATCGGTACATCCGGATATCCCGGAAGTGCCTCTCCCTCCATAGGCATGTTCAGCTCGCGGAATTTTACCGGATCCATCCCCATCTTATGAGCCAGCTCATCTGCTGCGGACTCCACAGCAAAAATACCCTGTGTGGCACCATAGCCACGATAAGCGCCAGCTGCCTGCATATTGGTGTAAACAACATCATAGGCAAAACGGTAGGCTTCCGTATGACGATACAGCGCAATGGATTTATGGCCTGAAAGTCCTACGGTTGTAGGCCCATGCTCTCCATAGGCACCGGTGTTGGAAAGAGTATAAAGATCGATCGCCTTTACAATACCGTTTTCGTCTGCACCCATACGGATATGGACTTCCATCTCATGACGCGGAGAAGACGCGATCATGGATTCCTTTCTGGAAAAAACGATCTTGGACGGACGCCCGGTAACCCATGTTACCAGTGCCGGGAAAACCTCACTGACAGAAGACTGTTTTGCACCAAAGCCCCCGCCGATACGAGGCTTGATCACACGAACTTTGGAAGACGGAATGTTCAGCGCATTTCCTACGATCCTTCGGATATGAAACGGGATCTGGGTGGAAGAAACCACCGTCAGTCTCTGAAAATGGTCCATATAACAGTAGGTACGGAAGGTCTCCATCATGGTCTGCTGATTTGCCTTTGTGTGGTAAACCTGGTCTACTTTATACGCACATTTTTCCAGCATGGCATCCACATCACCCACTTCTTCTACATTGGAGGAACAGAGATTACGCTTATTATCTCCGCCAACCGGGATCGGCATATACCAGTCATCCTCCGGGTGCACCAGAATGGGATTATCCTTGGCTGTGTGGATATCCAGAACTGCTTCCTCCACACGATATTTTACCTTAATGCGTTTCAAGGCTTTATCTACTGCCTCTTCTGTCTCACCGGCTACGATGGCAACCGGATCCCCTACAAAACGCACATGCTTATCTATGATATAGCGATCCCATGGACTGATCTCCGGCGCTGTCTGCCCGGCCAGGGTAAATCTTTTGTGGGAAACATCCTCATAGGTCAGAACACAGGCAATCCCCTCGATCTTCTTTGCAGCATCTGTCTTGATCTCTTCCACCCAGGCATTGGCATGAGGACTTCTTAAGATCTTGACGATCAGGCAGTCAGAAGGTGCGAGATCATCGGTGTAGACCGGTTTTCCGGTTACCAGCGACATTGCATCTGTTTTTGGCACCGGCTTGTTTACGTATTTCATTTTCCTTCCTCCTGTCCTTTTTTATAGTCGAGAAATTTCAGGATACTTCTGGTCTGTCCCACAAATCCCGAGCAACGGCACAGATTTCCGGAAAGATACTCCAGGATATCCTCTTCTGTGGGATCTTCCAGTTCCTTTAACATGGCAAATACATTCATGATAAATCCCGGATTGCAGAAGCCACACTGCTCTGCTCCCTCATTTGCCATAAAAGCGCCGAATTCCTTTGCTTCCTCCTGCATTCCCTCCAGAGTCACGATCCGTTTCCCGTCTGCGCGGGCAGCCAGCATGGAGCAGGACAGTACCGGACGTTCATCCATCAGCACAGTACAGAGACCACAGTTTGCAGTCTCACAGCCACGTTTTACGCTGTAACAGCTGTTTTTCCGCAGGAAATCCAGAAGCAGTTCATCCGGACGTACCTCTGCCTGCCGTTTTACACCATTCAGCCAGAAAGTGATATTCATTCTGCTCTCCCTCCGATCTCTTCCCAGGCTCTTCTTGTAAGGACTTTCACAAGAAGACTTCTGTATTCTTTTGAAGCACGCATGTTCTTGTCTGTAGAAACATGTTCCGCTGCATATGCGGCAAAAGATGCTGCTGCATCCTTTTTCTGCTGTGCATTCATCTGTACAAAATCTTTTAAGATTTCCTCTTCATCTTCCACGATCATTGCTTTTCCGGGTCTGGCCCCAATGACAGTTCTTGCTTTTCCGTCAATAAGAGCGGCCGCACAGGTGAGCACAGGAAAATCTGTGGAATTGTTCCGCTGACTTAAGTACACACTGTTCAGCGGCTGTTTTTTTACAATGATATTTACCAGGATATCGTTATCCTTTTCCATGGATGCAAACTGTGCCAGCGGAATAGTTCCGCCATTGTACAGCTCCACCCAGGTATCCAGTGCCAGAAACATGGTCAGTACATCGGAAAATCCGAATCTTCCGAAAATACTTCCGCCCACTGTGGCACAGTTTCGAAACTGCACACCCACAATGTGCCGTACACTTTCACGGATAGCACTGTTTGTATAGGCATTCAGCTCTTTGTGGGTTTCCAGCGCATGAAGTGGTGTCATGCAGCCGATCACAAATGCTTCTTCTGTTTCTGTAATAGTATCCAGCCCAAGACCTGACAGATCAATGGCTGTCATGATGTTCCGGTTTCCCATTTTCAGCCAGACCATACCGCCCAGCACACAGGCTGTTCTTTTCTGGTTCAGTTCATATGCCTGTTCAAGGCTTTCTGCCTTTACGTAATTCTTTATCTTCAGCATACTTTATTCCCTTCTGAATTCTCATTCTCTTTCTTTACGGCTGTTTTTTCAGCCGAACATTTATTTTAACAGACTGTCAGCTAAATAGCTATTGTTTTTTTCTCTGCTGTTCTGACGCCGCATTAGACAGCGGTCTCCAGAACGATAAACTGATACGGTTTCAAAATGATCTCTTTTTCTGTGATCTCCACAGCTTTCTGATTATTCAGAAGCACCTCTTTTACTTCTCCCGGCAAAGATACCTTCTGTGACTGTGCCTGCATATTTCCCAGGATCAGAAGATTTTTCTCACCGTTTCTTGTATATGCGATCAGATTCTTCTGTTCTTCCTGATATGGAGCGAATGTTCCGTATACAAGCGTTTCTTTATATTCCGGAGCTTTTCTCAGTGCAGTCAGCTTTTTGTAGAAAGAAAGAAGGGAGTTACTATCCGTTAACTGGGACTCTATATTGATCTCCTTATAATTGGGATTGACCCCAAGCCACGGCTCTCCTTCTGAAAATCCCGCATTTTTCTCTGCGCTCCACTGTACCGGAGTTCTGGCATTGTCTCTGGAAAATGCGGAAGCAGCATCAAGCGCTTCTTTTTCACTGCATCCGGCACGGAGCGCTACCTGGTATTCATCGATGGTACTGATGTCATCGATCTGATCCATAGAAGTAAACTCCATATTTTCCATACCGATCTCCTGCCCCTGATAAATAAACGGAATTCCCTTCAGCAGGAAATAAACACCTGCCAGGAGCTTCCTTGAATCCGGACAGCGGTCTTCCGGAGAAATATAGTGACAGACACCTCTTGGCTCATCATGATTCTCAATAATGTTGGAGATCATGCCGGTATCCCCGATCTTTTTCTGCGTATGGAAAATACACTTCTTGTACTCTTCCGGAGTCAGGTACGGTTTGGATGCATACCAGCCATCCTCGCTCTTTCCGTAACAGGTTTCTTCAAAATCAAACATGGATGAAAAATATCCGTTTTCTCCGATAAAATCTTTGATCTCATCTTCCTTTTCATTGAAGACCTCTCCTACAGTAAACGCATCATAGGGATGAAAGCACTTCTCAGCCATCTCTCCCAGAAATTCTCCAATCCCTTCTGCCTCCTCCAGCATCCTCCCGACGCTGCAGAGCCCATCTGCACGATCGGCAGGATAATCGGAAAACGGAAGCTTCTTCTTGATATTGATAATGGCATCAATACGGAATCCGCCAAGCCCTTTTTCCATCCACCAGCGGATGTTTTTGTAGACTTCCTCTCTTACTTCAGGATTCTCCCAGTTGAGATCCGGCTGCTTCTTGTGGAATACATGAAGATACTGTTTATCCGGATGTCCCGGAAGCTCTTCCCATGCCGGACCACCGAAATAGCTTCTCCAGTTGCAGGGAGCTTTGCCATCCTTTTTGTCCCGGATATAAAAGAAATTTCCATACTTTCCGTCCGGATCCTTAATAGCCTGCTGAAACCACTCATGCTCATCGGAGCAGTGATTTACCACCAGATCCATAAGGATGTACATTTCTCTTTTTTTTGCTTCTGCGATCAGACGATCCATATCCTCCATGGTCCCAAACCTCGGATCAATCGCATAATAATCTGCAATGTCATATCCCTGGTCTGCAAGGGGAGATTTATAGATTGGGGAAAGCCAGAGGATATCTGCTCCCAGTTCCTTAAGATAATCAAGCTTGCTGATGATTCCTGGGATGTCTCCGATTCCGTCTCCGTTGGAATCATAAAAGCTCTTGGGGTATATCTGATATACCACTTTGTCATGCCACCATTTTCGTTTCATCGTAATTCCTCCTATGCCTGTTTGATCATGCAGTACTGCTTCAGATCAAATCCTTTTTTCTGTACAATGCCGTATAATTTAAATCCGAATTTCTCATACATAGAAACATTTGCCGGATTATGGGTTTCCAGAGAGATCATCAACTTATGCCTGTCCGCATAATTGATCACCTCATCCATCAGCTTTTCAGCAAGACCGTGATGCTGCATCTTCGGCGCCACTGCCAGATAGATCACATGAAGTCTTTCTGCTGTATGAAGCTGGGAAGTCCAGCTGGAATTCAGATAGTCTTTTCCCTGGATGAATTTCCGCAAGGTCGCAAGACTTGGATCCTCTTTGATCAGATAGCCATCTGTTTTCAGAAGGGCAAAAAAATCCACCATCAGATTATGTAAGGCTGCTTCATGCTCCGTTCCGTCGGATACTACCAGGATACTGTTCAACTCACTGCTATCTGCATAAATCTCGCAGGTCTCAAAAAACTCCGTAAGATCACAGGTAAAAAGCTCCGGCATCAGCCGTTCTCTGGTATCCCTGTCCGGGATCAGTGCATGATACAGAGGATCCTCCGAAAAACATACGGTCAATATCCGGATCAGCTTATCCAGATCTTCTTCTTTCACTCGGTATAAATTATGGCTTTCCATTCTTTCCTCCAGGTATGGTTTTATTCTGTTCCTTTTTCAAACATATCACTGACCTCGCAGATCAGATTCCTGAGCTTTTCCGCTACACGGATCAGATATTCAATATCATCCGCATAATAACGCTTCTGTCTTTCCCAGGCTTCCTTGAGGCTCTGCTTTTCTGCCTCCAGGCTGTCACCCGGCTTCTTTTCCTTCAGACTTTCCACAAGATCATAAAGGTTCTCATGGTGGATGATCCTGCCCTTTCCCCACATCAGGCGATCCGGGGACTGCTTCAAGATATATTCCGTAAAATGATAAAAGACTTCCCGCTCAAACTGAAAGGCATAACAGTTGTTGTCAATACTGTAAAAAGCCTCCAGCGCAGGTGCGATCTCTCCTTTTTCCAGATATCCCATCGCTTTCTTCAGTGCATAAAGATTGTTCTGCACTGCCTGCTGCGGAAAGATCACATTGTCATCCCAGTCCAGACGTACCAGATAATCCTGGGATTTCCGGAATACACCGAGAAGCTTTTCGGTAATGGCATCGGCTTTTTTCCAGTCACGTTTTTCTTCCGGAAGGCTGTTGAAGTGCCGTACCTGCTCTGCAAGGATGGCAGCCGCTTTTTTTGCCTCTTCTGTTTTTTTCAGAAGGAGTGTACTGTCGGCGCCGGTCTGCATACACAGATCCGTATCCAGGGTCTTAATACTTTGGTCCAGTACCCGCCCGAAATCCATTGGCGGCAGAGCAAGGCTGTCAATAGCCAGAAGAAGTTTCAGATAAAATTCATGATGGAATGTGTATACCTCTTCCTCATAAACATCCTGGTTATCGTATTGGGAATGATAATAATTTTCCATAAACGGACCACCGCTGAAATCATTGACCATGGACGGGATCCCGGAAATAGCCATGGTAAAATCATCAGACCAGGTTTCAATGGGATACAACGTGGTCATGCCCTCCGGATAAATCCCCTCCGGCATCTGCACAGCATCCACGAAGCTGCGCACAAAATCCGCATACTCATAGGTACATCGTACTGCATCTCTGGTACTGTGTGCATGAGCCGGAAGCTCAAAATTCAGATCTGCGATCACGTGCCCCTGCCACTCCGGTCTCGCCTCAAATACCTGGCGGTAAGCACCTGTGGACCAGTCATATTTTGTGTCGGAAATCCCCCATTCTTCTGCTGCAAGAGCACATACCACAATAGTATGGCGAGGTTTATAGCCACCACGGAGCAGCGCCCTGGCAATTCCAATGATCATGGCCACTGCCGCATTATCGTCCTGAAATCCCTCAAAATAGGAATCATAGTGAGCACTTAACAGGATCATGGAATCCGAATCGGTTCCCGGGATTTTGCCAACGATATTGTAGGTATACTGGTCTTTGATCACCTCTGTGTCCGCATCAAATTCCACGGAAAGCTCCGGAACACGATTCCCATTCTCATTTTTTTCCTCCATCAGCTGACGGATCATAAGAAAATCTGCCCGTGACATGGAAAATGCAGGCGCACAGGAAGGTCCTGCGATATCCTGTGCATTCAAAGCCGTATCATCGATCTGTGCGTATCCTCTGCTCTGTACGGCGATCAGAGCTGCTGCACCCTTCAGGTGTGCCTGATACACCGGGTAGTTGATCCACCATTCTTCTCTCTGATTGATCTCGATAAGAACCAGCTTTCCTTTCACATCGATATCCTTATATTCGTCAGCTGTACCCTTTCCAAGATATACAAGATCAAACCTCTGAAAGCCATTGGTCTTAAAATCCGTCTGATATGCGCCAAGCTGGATCTCCCGGCAGGTTTCCTCTCTGTCATGGCAGCGCATCACCGCTTTTTTAAATTCCCATGCATCCACACGGATCTTATCTTTTTCTACCTGTGTGAGACCGGCTTTTTTCATTTCTTCCAAAAGCATATCTCCGGTTTTTCGCTCTGCCAGGGAGCCTGCTGTACGGTATCCCAGAACCGGATTTGTTTTTTCCTGTTCCATGCGCCTGGCCAGATCATAAGATTCTTTTATATTCAGGCATGAAACACATTTCTCCACGATGTTCAAATTTACTGTCATCCCTTTCTCGGCAGTTCCCTGCCGGCAGTTCCGTCCTCCCGGCAGAGATATTCCTCTAACTGTTATAGATTATACCTTATCAATGTGCGGATTTCCAGATAAAAAAACGCGATTTGTTCTGATCATCAGAGACATGGTGTTGGTGACACCGGACATGGCTTCCATGATCTCTGACTGATCCACAATGGAAAAAGCGTCTTCGTCCTGCTCAAAGCGTTCCATCAGGAGCTCTGTAAGCGCATTTTCTGCCAGGTCCAGATTACCGGTACCCACACTCGTCTTGGAAAGGTTCCCTTTTTTCGCCTCCGCCGATTGCGTTTTCGCTGCTGTTTTCTGCGCCAGCTTCGTATGCGCCACTTTAAAATATCCCACAGTTCCCGCATCTGCCACGCAGACAGCCGCCACCGGGATGATCACCATAAGCCTTTTACGCCGTCGTTTCATTTTCCTTAACCTCCAAATATGCTGTGTATGTTCTCTCTGTTTTAAAAATATTTTAAAAAAAATGTGTAAAGTCTTTGTGTAATCTGTGAAAACCCGGTGAAAAAAGGTATGATATTTTTCATATGCAAATACAAATAATTAATTATATTTTCTGTCTGTTGCCATTATTTTTTGTATATATTAAATATTATTTTAAAAATTATATATTATTTTCTGGTATTTTTTACCGAAATATGTTATAAAAGAAATAAGAAAAACTACCGGAAATCAGATATTCCTGCTTCCGGTCCGAGATAAAGGAGGTATCTTTATGGCAAAACGTATTATCACCATCAATCGTATGTTTGGAAGCAACGGACGCCTTATAGGCAAGACTCTGGCTGAAAACCTGGACATCGGTTTTTATGATAAAGAACTGATCGACATGGCTGCCAAGAAAAACAATATCCCCTTCGACACCCTGGCAAAGGTAGACGAGAAAAAAGCCAGTCAGTGGGTATTTCCCGTTGACAGTGAGTTGCAGTTTACAGATAATTTCTCTTTTGTACCAATGAACGATGTGCTCTATGATCTCCAGAGAAAGATCATCCTGTCTCTTCCGCAGAGAGAGGACTGCGTAATTGTCGGCCGCTGTGCGACCAATATCCTGAAGGATAAATCACTTAAACTTTTTATCCATGCACCTTTTGAGGAAAGAGTTCAGAATGTGATACGCCGTACCGGCAGAGAAGAAGCCAGCGCACGGAAGCTGGTCAAAAAAATGGATAAAGAGAGAAAGGCTTACTATGAATACTTTACAGACAGCAAATGGCTGGATATGACACAGTATGATCTCTGTATTGACAGCAGCCGGTTTTCTATGGAGCAGATTATTGAGATTGTAAAGAGATGTCTTTAGGATTCTTTTTTTCTGAAAATTTTTCTGAAAAATGTTTTTACGCTTTGGAAGCGTAAGTGAAACCGCAAGGGAGGGGAAGCACTCGTAGTTGCGAAAGGCCGTTTCCCCTCCCCTGCACCCCTTCCCTCAGGCCCCGCTATGAACCGTACGTTTTGATTATGTTACGTTGTTGACAGGGTGATGGATTCTGCGTTTGTTTAAAACGCCAGGCTGTGCCGATCTCATCGGCATAACACCTTTCAACAAGAAGACGTATCCTTCCCACCATTCCAACACATTGAGCAACACCAAAATATTTATTGACCAGACGCTATTCTTCCCACACCTCCAACTGCGGACGCTCAACTCATCAAAACGTAAGGACAGGACACCACGCGTCCGCTTCTACCTCTCCGGCTGAAACGTCAGCCGGGGAAGTGACAGTCCTCCGGGCTGCTACGGAGAAGGGGTGATGATGGTTAGGTTGCGGGAGACGGCGTTATTGCGGAAGGGCCCAGCTGTTTGAGCCGAAGGCGAGTTCTGGACCCTTCCGCAATGGTTTTAGCCGGCTCACGGAACCTTAGCAGCATCCCCCGACGGAGTCCGGCCCGGAGGACTGTCACTTCCCCGGCGTCCGTTCACCAATATACTCTTTCAAAAACTCATATATATCCCCCTCCAACGGCGGACACCCCTCCACATAATTCTGAAACTTACAGGTACAGTGTCCCACACCAAGCACTCCCGTCTTACCACGATACCCCTGTCCGATGCAGATCTTTTCATCCAGCTTCTCAAAAAGCCCCTCTTCCTTCAGCATCTCCAATGCCGGGATCAGATACCCGTAGCAGGCACTGCAGGATTCCACTTCCTCTACGGCATCCGCAAGCTCCACAACCTTTCTGGATATCGGCATCCTCTGATCCGCACCATCCTCCAGAAATCTGACATCTGCTTTGGAAATATCTGAGCAGCCCACGCCAAGCTCACCTGCCAGCTTCACATAAGGAACCTCAGCTACCTCATAATGCATCATCTGACACACATATGCATCCACAAGAACCGGATCACAGGCAGCCATCACCCGGTTCATCACGACAGGATTTCCGCCATCCTCAAAATCCAGATCCCCGCAGATATTATCCACAACAATAAAGTCCTGCTGTATCCCCATATTCAGATGAGCAATGGGTTTATGAAGCCCCAGAGAATGAAACCGTCTCTTTTCCTTATTTGGGATCAACCCCTTCATATTCTTAAGGGCACAGGTGATCTTTGTCTGACAATGGCCTTTCAAAACCGGCACATTGATCAGAAAATCAATCTCCTTTACCCGCTCACAGACATTCAGCTCCATTCCACCGCAGTCCACAGAAATACCCTTATCCTTCTGCATATCCCAGAACGGCACCTGATACTCTTCCTCAAGCCTGTCAAAGCCACAGGTCTCAAAAGCCTCCCTTGTCTTATCTCCTACCCAAGATCCCTCCAGCATCACCATATCCCGGAAGCCATGCTCCTTCAGATACTCGATAATTCCTGCAACCACTTCCGGATGAGTCGTTGCACCCCAGGAAGCCTCTGAAGGAGAAACCAGATTCGGCTTGATCCCGATCTTTTTCTTTCTGTCCCCGATATGAGACTGAAGATCCGCTTTTTCCAGAAGCTCCTTTGTCATTCTTTTATATTCCGTACCACTGGTAATAAAAATCTGATTTTTATCCATAATTATCAAAATTCCTTTCTTTCTGCAATGTGAATGTTGATCCAGATCCACACCAAAGCCCTGCAAAGCTTTTATCATCAGATGAGCCAGACAAAACAGCCGACAAATACAGCAGTCATCACATGCATCACAATCATAAAAAATACCCTCTCTACCGGTTTCCCGATAAAAAGGATATTTTATCCGACACAGCATTCTCGTATTATCTTTCGATCTTTGCCCCGTTCCACCATGGAAATTCACGGTTCAGCCATTTTCCTGCAAGCTCACTCCATGGTTCACAGGCTCTTGCGATCCCTCTGCCGTTTTCGTTGGCAGTCAGCTCATTTGCCAGGCCGATCCCATGGGGTCCCTGCGGAAAAACATGATACTCCACTGGAATGCCCTTTTTATAGAGTGCCTGAACAAAGAGAAGTGTATTATCCAGCAGCACCGTCTGATCCTCAAAGGTATGCCAGATAAAGGCTCTGGGTGTATCTTCCGTAACCTGAAATTCCAGAGACATCCGATCTTTCAGCTCCTCATAACGATCTCCCAGAAGATTTCGAAAGCTTTCTTCATGACCAGCTTCCCCTGAAGTGATCACCGGATAATTCAGGATCATGCCATTGGGACGGATCCTCTCGTTTTCCATTCCCATGATCCCTGCAAGCTCCTCCGTATTCCAGAATACTCCCAGAGAAGCTGCCAGATGGCCTCCTGCCGAAAAACCGGACACAATGATCTTATTCTTTTCAATATGCCACTTATCACTGTTCTCTCTGAGAAGAGCTACTGTTTTTGCTAGCTGACGGAGAGCCACCGGATATCTGGCAGGTGCCACACTATAACGAAGTACCACTGTGTGATAGCCCATTCCCATAAACCGGACAGCAATGGCTTCTGCCTCTCTGTCAGAAGTCATGCCATAAGCTCCGCCCGGACAGATCACTATGACCGGACGCTTCTGTCCCGGATAGAGTTCTTCCGACTCCTGCCAGAAATAGGTCTCTATCCATGCCTCATTATAGTCCTTTGTTTTTTCTTCGATCACAATTCTTTCGTTGATCATTCCGACTTTCCCTTCTTCATTTCATTGCTTCTCTGATCGCTGCAAGAAGTTCATCGTACTCTTCGTAAGCCGGAATTTCCGGATGATCTGCACGAATCTGCTCTGTACTGCGGAAAAGGAAGCCTGCTTTGCTTGCCTGGATCATTCCAAGATCATTGTAGGAATCTCCACTTGCGATAGTCTCAAATCCCATGGACTGCAGTGCCTTCACAGTTGTCAGCTTGGATTTCTCACAGCGCATCTTAAAGCCTGTGATCTCTCCGTTCTCTGCTACTTCCAGGGAATTACAGAAAAGTGTCGGCCATCCAAGCTTCTCCATCAGTGGAGTTGCAAACTGTGTAAAGGTATCACTGATCAGTATCACCTGGGAAAAGGATCTCAGCTCATCTAGAAATTCCTTTGCTCCCGGAAGGGGATCGATCTTTGCAATAGTCTCCTGGATCTCTTTCAGTCCCAGACCATGCTCTTTCAGAATTCCAAGTCTCCAGTTCATCAGCTTATCATAATCCGGCTCATCACGGGTCGTTCTCTTGAGCTCCGGGATTCCGCTTGCCTCTGCAAATGCGATCCAGATTTCCGGTACCAGTACACCTTCTACGTCCAGACATGTAATATACATCTTTCATATCCTCCTCTTGATCCAACTTACCGTTGATATTTCACAGAGTCTGACTTCTTCCGGCTGTCAGAACTCTTTAATCTTTTAGCGCTTTACCCTGATATTACCATATGCTCTCAAGGTCTGTAAACAGTTTTATTTTTTCTTCTTTTCCGATTCATAGATTTTCAGCTCTTTCAGTGCTTTTTCCCCAAGAGGATACAGCATGAAAATATTAAAGATCGTCATCAGGCCGATTCCTACATCTCCCAGATCCCATACAAATGTGTAAGCCGCGATCCCACCGATAAACAGCATCACCAGTGCCAGCACCTTATATCCTGTCTGTGAACCCCAGTTATCACCAAAAAGATAAGCCACATTGCCTCTTGCATAAAACAGGATTCCCAGGAATGTGGAAAAGCTGAACATAAACAGTGTTGCAGCAATAAAGATCACTCCAAACTGCCCCATATGATAATGCATGGCAGTCTGAAGAAGTTCCATTCCGGAAAGCCCCTGTACCAGATCTTCCGGGGCCAGAAGCATGATCATAGCTGTACAGCTGCAGATCACGATCGTATCCACAAATACACCCAGGGCCTGGACAAATCCGGCTTTTACCGGACTGTCACATTCTGCTGCCGCTGCTGCACAGGGAGCGGAGCCGCTTCCCGCCTCATTGGAAAAAAGGCCTCTTTTTACTCCGTTCATCAGCACGACGCCAAATCCGCCGGCAACAGCCTGACGAAATCCGAAAGCTTCTTCAAAAATCCGTTTAAATACTCCCGGCATACTTCCAAGATTTGTAAATATAATAAACAGCGTGATCACAAAATAAAGCACTGCCATCACCGGCACCAGAAGATCCAGAACTTTAACCGTTGCATTCTTCCGAAGCACGATCACAGCTGCGATCACTACCAGCACGATGGTAGTATACAGCGGCGGAATATCAAAAGCATTTTTGAAAGACGCCGTGACGGAATTGCTGATAACCTGACTGATCCCACACCAGCAGATCAGGCCGGAAATGGCAAACAGAACGGAAAGCAGAACCTTTTTTCGTTTTCTGCCCTGTTTTTCTTCCCAGTAACGGTGGATATAGTAGGCAGGACCGCCCCTGTAGCCACCATATAGAGGATCCTTTTCTTTATAGAGCTGTGCCAGGGTCGCTTCGATAAAAGCAGTGGAGGAACCGATCAGCGCCGTGATCCACATCCAGAATACCGCTCCTGCACCTCCTGCCGAAATCGCAGCTACCACACCGACCAGGTTTCCCATTCCCACACGGGTAGCTGTAGATACGATCAGCGTCTGAAATGCTGAAAGATTATTTTTGTCACTTTTCTTTTCTGACAGGGCTCGTACCATATCCGGAAAAAGACGGATTGGCAGAAGCTTTGTCCTGATGGTAAAATAGATACCGGTCGGAATCAGAAGCAGGATCAGAAGTGAGATTCCCAGCGTACTTCCTCCCGGAAGCGGGATCCTTATCAGATCTCCCCACAGAAATGTATAGACCTTTTCGATCATTGTTACTATCATGTTACTGTTTCCTTTCCCCAATCACCCCATGTGATCGTTTTGTTCTCTTTTTCTGCCCGTTGTTTGTATTTATTTCTGCAACGTTTTAAACGGGCAAAGCGTGTCTTTCATTATAATAGCTTTCTGTTTGTATGTAAAGAAAAATCCCGAATCTTTCGATCCGGAATTTTTTTGTATTGGTAACTTTTCTGTTATTCGACAGATTTCTGATATCTGTCTATTTTTATGAGCATAGCTGCATTTTACTCTCAGCCAGCCAGGTGGAACATCTCGATCAGGAATATCCAGCTCATTCCATAGTATGTTATCACGGCTACAAGGTCATTCATCGTAGTGATCAGAGGACCTGAGGCTACTGCCGGGTCCACACCAACCTTTTTGAAAAACAGCGGTATGCAGGTTCCTACTGCACTGGATACCAGCATGGCCACCAGCAGAGATAATCCGATACAGCCGGATACCGCATAGGCAAATACGAGTGTTTTTCCTTTGAATAAGAAAATATACAATCCGATCAGTACAAAAGACAGAATACCGAGCAGACCACCGTTGCAAAGACCGATCCGCATTTCCTTCAGCACAAGCTCTGCTTTCTGTCTGCCCGTCAGCGTTTCATCCATCAGTACACGGATGGTTACAGCCAGGGACTGGGTTCCAACATTTCCTGCCATATCCAGGATCAGAGACTGAAAGCACATGATGATCGGCAGACAGGTAACTACTTTTTCAAACATTCCCACAACAGAAGATACCACCATACCAAGGCCCAGAAGAACGATCAGCCAGGGCATTCTTTTTTTCATGCTTTCAAAAAGAGGTTCTTTCAGATCTTCCTCTGCAGTCAGACCAGCCAGCTTTGCATAATCCTCTCCCATCTCATCGTCTACCAGATCGATGATCCCTGCGGATGTGATCACTCCAAGGAAACGATTGTCATCGTCCAATACAGGAATGGAATCTTCAGAATAATCCTTCAGCCGTTCCATACAGTCGTCGATCTGCTCAGTACCATACACATATGGATAGGAAGTTACGATCAGCTCTTCCATAGGGTGGTCCTGTCTTGCTGTGATCAGATCCTTCAGATCCAGGGCTCCATAAAACTCCCCTCTGTCCGTCACTGCAAAGATCGTAGAAATATTATCATTATCTGCCGCCTGGGAAATCAGCTCACTCATGGCCTGCTTTACGGTCAGATTTTCACGGATCACAATGCAGTTCGTTGTCATTCTGCTTCCGATCTCATCCTCATCAAAGGAGCGGATCATTTCAATATCTTTCCGCACCTGTTCATCCAGAAGCTGGATCAGAAGCTTGCGTTTTTCTTTATCGATCTGCTTTAAAACATCTGCCAGAGCATCGGTTTCCATTTTGGAAAGAATGGCTGCCGCTTTTTTTACATCCATCTCTTCCAGATATTGTACAGTTTCTTCTTCCTCCAGATACTCAAAAACATCTGCCAGCATACTGCTTTCCAGGATACGGTATAGTCTGCTTCGCTCCGCAGTGCTTAATTCTCTTAATACTTCCGCCAGATCGTTTTCGTGGAAATCCTGCAGCCTTTCACTTAAAACTGCCGGAGAAACACTGCTTCGGATCAGACTCAGAATATCTTTTGAAAAATCCTGATTCCTTTTTGTCATTTTCTCATCCTCCTCACATAGTTTCGCACAAAACACGCACACCAAAAACAGACATGTTAAAGCATGTCTATGTGCTGTTTGATTTTCGATTGTGTTTCCTTGGGATTTGAGTATAAAGCGAAATGAATTTATACATGATCGCCTTACTGTAAGATTCTCAGAATGAGAAGAATGAAAAAGATATCTATTATAATCCTGCTACAATTATAATGTAATAATACCGTACAGATTCTGGTGTCACCTATATATCCTGTCATATATATCCTTCTGATATACAGACATAATATTCCCACAGATATTCTGTACACTTAAAACAGAATGGAACAGCCTCATCCCTCTCTGTTTTTTCCATCTTTCACTCCGAGAGCTACAACTTCGCCCATGAGAATCACAACTGTCCATTCTGTTCACCTGCCTTTTTTCTTAAAATATCTTATCAACCCGGCCATTATAACGTTCCCGGCCGGGTTTTGTCAACCGGATTTATGGTTAAATTTATTGTAAATCCGGTTGAAATTTTATGTTTTACAGAGGTGGATGTTTATGCAGCAGCATTTGCGTTGATCGTATCAATGACTTTTTTTATTCCAAGCCAAACACCCATATCTGTAAAGATTTCCGAAATGCTCCCACGATCCGTAAACGGAGATTCCAGCAAAACAGAAAGATCCTTCATCATTCCATTATGAACAATATACTCAATGATCTGATTTACAAAATAAATCTGCCTGCTGTCCAGATTTACATCCTCAAGATACTTTGAAAAAGCTTCCTTTGCTGCATTCATATCAAGACCTACCATTTCTCTGACAAATTCTCCCAATGGCTTTCTGCCAAATTCTGCTTCATAATCCTCTTTTGTACCAAGCTCGCTCCAGAGAATTTTTTCCAGTTCAGCTACATCTTTTTCTGTAAGTGACTGATTCTTTTTCAGCTTAGCTATTACATGGTTATCCTGATGCTGTCGGACATAATATTCTACCCGTACTTTATAATTTTCCAGATCATCGTTTTCCAATTCTGCTTCTTTCCATTCCGTTGAAAGAATTTCGTCTGTAAAATTGGTCATATATTTATTCCTGCTCTTATCCGGAATATACTTCATAAGATCTCTCAGATTTTCCCTGATATTTTCAAATTCATTGATTCCTGCATTTTCCATATAATCTGTATGCAAAATCTGATCGATCAGCCCTGTTTGTGCCTGAATCTCCGGTATATTTGCCACACCAGCAATTCCGGAAACCTTTTTTAAAAGATCTTTTCGCGCACTTGTATATTTCTTTCCAACCAGAGATGCAAGTTCTATTCCATACATAAGTGCATCAAAACGTACTGCTGTTACTTCATCACTTTCAGGCAAAATCAAGGGTGCAACCTCTTCCCGTACAAGTAAAGTATCTTCATAAGTAAGCATCTGATAGTTCGACTCTTCTGAATATAATTCTACATATTTCAAATGTTGGCGAACTGTAAAACTATCTCTTGGGAGCTCTTTTACTTTTTCAGTCATGTGCTTTACAAGTGCAGTCCTGTACGCAGTTAATTTATCTGTCTGATATTTAATATCCTGAAGCTTGTACGAAATCTCAAACTGAAGATTAAAAACTGCACTTTGCAACGCCATCAGATTTGCGCTTGCTTTTCCTTTATTCATTCGGAAAAACTCAAAATTTCCACAAAAATCAAAAATGTAAAACTTTTTCTTATCTTCCCCATCCAACAATCCCGGGCATAGTCTTGTTCCTCGTCCGATCATCTGCCAGAATTTTGCTTTACTCATAACTTTCTTAAAGAATACAAGATTAAGAACTTCAGGTACATCAATTCCGGTATCTAACATATCTACAGAAATTGCGATCTGCGGTAGTTTTTTCGGATCTGAAAACTCATCAATTGCACTCTGTGCATATTTCATTCTGTTATCGATCACCATAGCATAATTCTTTAAATGCGGATATTCCTTATTAAAAATCTCAAGGATCTTTTCCGCATGATCATGATTTTTCGCAAAAATAATTGTTTTTCCAATCTTCTGTCCGTATTCAATTTTAATTCCATCTCTCATCAGGACATGAAGAATTTTTTTAATGGTATCTTCGTTAAAAATCCAGGTATTCAATGCAGCCGAATTTATCGCTTCCGGAAGCTTTCCATTTTCGTCTTCAAAAGTATTTTCATAGATTTCTTTATCTGCTTCTGAAAGTTCATCATATACAATTCCCTGATCAATAAATTTCACCCTGGATTCCACCGAAAGATAATCAACCAGATATCCATCCTTAACCGCCTGCGCCAGATCATATCCATAAGTGGGATCTCCGTTTGCCAGTTCAAACACTTCATATGTATTTTTGTCAATCTCATCTTTCGGTGTTGCGGTAAGTCCTACAAGCAGTGCATCAAAATATGTAAAAATATCTTTATATTTATTATAGATGGATCTGTGCGCTTCATCACAAATGATCAGATCAAAATGACCACTGGTAAAAACTTTTCCTTCTTTGTCATTTATCGTATCAATACAGTTTATCATGGTCTGATATGTGGAGAAAACACATCGCGACATATAATTATTCTTTTCTTCAACCAGATTTGTACAGGAAAAATCCTGCATCCAGTTTACAAAACTTCTTTTCGCCTGTGTTACCAGTGAATTTCTGTCCGCCAGAAAAAGTATATTCTTTACCCAGCCCGCATCAACCAGTACCTTGCACAAAGCCATTACTGTTCTGGTTTTTCCGGAACCTGTGGCCATAACAAGCAGGGCTTTTCTCCGATTCTTTTCATCAAAGCTCTGGCATACTGCTTTTATCGCGGCTTCCTGATAATAGCGGTCTGCTATCTTTTTATCTACAGAAATATTTTGCAGGCTTGTACGCATACTCAAAAGGTTAAACCATTTCTCCAGATCCCGTTTGGAATAAATAACTGAACATTTTCTTTCTGGATATTGTCCGTCTATGATCCGGGTTTCAAAACCATTGGTAAGGAAAATTACCGGACGTCGTTCATATTTCTTTTCCAGCAGATCTGCGTAAAGTTTCGCCTGCTGCCTGCCCTCAGCAATATCCTTGCAGGTACGTTTTGCTTCTATAATTGCCAGAGGTTTACTCGTATCATCATAAAGAACATAATCAATACGTCCAATCCCTGATTTATTCGGCATTCCTGTCACAGTCATCTCATTTAACCAGTCTTTTCCCTGCGTCCACCCTGCATCAATGAGCATGGAATCTATGTAAAGTTTTCTGGTTTCATATTCAGACAGATCCAGAGGTTTCGGAACATATGTCTGCTGCTTTTTCTCGTGGCGTGCGGACAGTTCTTCCCTAAGAAAAGTATTTTCTGCCATCAGTTTTTGTAGATCCAGTTCCTGCTGGGCAGTTTTTTCCTGTTCTTTCAGAAGTGTTTCCTTTGCTTTTCTGGCTGTTTCCCGGGATGCCTTTGCCTTCTCAATTCTGCCATCAATAATCGATTTGTCAAATGGATGTTCCTGATACTGTTCTCCATAACAATATGCAACGTAATCTAAAAAAATTGACAGATTTTCAAGGCAGAGCATCGCTGCATCTCTGCCAGGTTTTTTATTGCTATGTGCCACACTGTTTCCACATCTGCGGATATAATCCATCCGTTTCCAAAGATCCGGTCCCACTAACTGTCTGAATTCCTCTGTATTCATCAAAGTATGAAGATTATCCTGGTACGGAATCTGCAAACTGTTTTCCACAGAATACAACCATTTTACAGCAAATTCCATAGCCCGGCGGCTGTTAAGAATACTCGCATCCGGATCTGCTAATATGATCTTCTCCGCAGAGATGGCAACATTCGCAAATGCAGAGAATTTTGATTCATTTTTTAAATAATCAAAGTTTGTTACCATTGTGAAATCTCCCTCTTTAGCGTTTTATTTTATAATTGTACTTATCAACTACAGTTATCAAGGAATCCTTGATAACTGACTTTTATTTTTGTCTCAAGATATGCCAACATCTTTCAACCATTTTGTTTATAGCATTCTGTTTTCCCGATACGATTCAAATATATATGACGGATTTTCGTAATATACACTGCTGTTGTAGTCATCAATCTTTGCACCGATAAAGGAATTGTATACTTTTATTAAAGCATCTATGATTCCGATATTTTCGTCTGTAGCAACCATTTTTATCAGCCGCTTATATACCTTTCCAATATCCCAATGTGATGGAATGCTGTATTTACAATCACCCACATTGTCAAATTTTCCCTCTTGTATTCCTGCTTCTTCGATAAAATCATCGCTGACTCTGTCAATGTTATCACAATGGTAGACATCTGCCAGGTCATAAATTTTATCAATCCTCTGCTTTCCAAGCTTATTTACAACATCTGCCCGTGTATTCTTTGTTTTCCGTGCAATGTAATCAATCAGGCTGCATGTGTAAAATAAATCATTATCTTTTTTGCTTTCACGTCCTTCTCCTGCCATTTATAGCACCTCACAATCTCTATACTTCAGGCATTTCAATGATTCTTTGGAACAAAATGCTATCTGATGAGTTGGATACTTGAACTTTGCCAGAACCCAGAACTGTTCTCTGGTAATCGTACCGTCCATGTAATCAGAAACAAAATTATAAATCTGATCGTCTGCCATTGCACCGATTACAATATCATATTCATGGTCTTTCCCACTCCAACATGCAATTATAAAATCCAACCATTCTTCTGTCATATCTTTGAATTCTTTTATTTTCAGATTCGATTTTAAACGCACATCATAAACAGATACAACCTTCGTGTCATATCTCCTGGACCATCTTTGAGCCTGTTCTTTTATAATCGTACAGTAAAAACCAGTTCCAAAATCTTTTGTATTACGTCCTTTTCGGATTTCCGGTTTCTCCACAGCCTGATATCCACCATGATACACCGTCATTATCGCCATTCAGCTTCTCCCCTTTCTAGCCAAAGTATTGTTGCATCAGACTATCGAATAACTTTTGTGTTTCATTCAGTGCTTTTTGTACTTTAACTTTTGATTTGTTGACTTGTTCTACAAATGATTCAAACTCATTTTGTAACTCAATTGATGGAACAATTATAAGTACAGCTCTTACATCATTTTTAGTAATAGTCTTGGTTACAGCACCTCGTACATATTGTTGAATTTCTCTCTGTCCATACTCTGATGTAAGAAGGTGATACAAAAACTTTACATTAATGCGTTCATCATATCTAAACATAAAGGCATTTCTACCTAATGATGCTGGCATATCTATTTGTGGCATTAAATAAATCTTTCCAGCACTACCAATCTTATTCATGATTATTTCGCCACCATATATCTTTGATTTAGCCAAAAGTTCATAAGCCTCCTCATCAATATACTTAATGGCTGTCATATCTCCAGACTCTAAGTCCGTTGTTCTAACCATCCAAGCATAATTAGGTTCATCATACATTGTTACACCACTATCTAAAGTCTTATAGCTACCATTCGAGCTGAAATCAGTTAGCACTGTCATGTAATCACCCATAGGAGCTTTTATAAAACCTTTCTCATTATTAGCTGGATCACCAAACATCTCGACAAATCGGGCTTTGATGAGATTGTCAAACAACTGTAATTCCTTATTTCTTGAATTTATTACATTTATTAAACATTCCAATTGACTCACAACATCTGTTTGCTCTTCTTTGGGCGGAATCTCCAACTCAATGTTTCCTAAATTTTTCCTAGAAATCCTTTTTCTTGTCGTACCAGTAACACTTCCTAAAAGCTTCGTATAGTATGCATTTGAACGCATGAAATAACACAGGTACTCCTTACTTACAATAGATTCATCTACTCTACATATTGTACAATCAACTGCCGTTATCATTCGCTCTTTCTTTGGAGGAATAATACATGCTCTTCCTACTGGTTCTGGCAATCTTGAAATCAAAATATCTCCCGGATATATTTCCGTACATTTTAAACTTTCAAATATCTCTTCAGATACATACTTAGCTCTTTCTTCTTTTTCTAAGTATAAACCCTCACCAATATTTCCAGTTTGAACCAATCTGATTCCTTTATTAGATTGATCTTTACTTTCAATCCAATCACCGTCTGAAAAAACAGTGCAAACATCTTGTAATCTCATCTACCTCATCCCTACAAATTGATACGTGAACAATCGGCGTCAGGACAGAGAAAAAAACAGCTTACCATCTTTTGATAGCTGCCCTTTTCTCTGGACTGCACACCGATTTTTACCGATTGAACAAAATTGCGTCACTCCAGCTGATACAGTATGGAGTTTGAATCGATTTTCTTCTTGATTTTACCAAAGAATCTATACATTGGAAACTGATTCCAGCATATATTCAAAAATAGTAACCTGTCTTATCGAATGAAGGGTGCACTTAATAAGCCTTCATTCAGACGGCTGTTTTTCAGTATTCAAATGACTTCGCTCAAGTCAACATGTAGTGTCCTCGAAGCGATAGCGAAAGAAGATTTCCACCACAGGCTTCACACTTACAGATATCCTTTTTGTAAAGGATCATCAGCTTTTCCGCACAGGTTTTGCCTCGGAGTTTTGAAATATATTGAATGCAGTTGAGAAGCTTCCGGCAGTGTGCCATCTTTTCTTTCTTGTTCCTGCAGGAAAGCAGGCCATAGTGGCGAATTCGGACAAAACCTTTAGGGAGCACATGCATCAGAAACATTCGCAGAAACTCTGTTCCTTTGATGGTTTGCTCGATATATTTACCACCATTTTTGTAATCCTTTACGAGATAGGTAACAGTCTCATCTGTCATACTGACGATTCTACGATTACTGATAGCGATACGATGAGTGTAACGGCCAAGGTACCGGATCACAGAATTAGCTCCATTGAATGCCTCTTTCGTATATACAACCCAGTTCTTATCGTAGAGGGAATTCAGTAAAACTTTGAATTCATAATGATTTTTTAAATGTGCTGCCGTTCCATGATACTCAAGTTTTTTTTCTTCCCAGAGTTGTTTCAGCTCACAAAGATAATACTTTTTGAAGACGGCAGACATGACCTTAACCGGAAAGAAAAACTTCTTTCCTTTATCCTTCCACTTGTTTGCAGCATCAAGTCCACCGCCAAGAACAATGGTGTGGAGATGAGGATGATAATTCATCCTGGAGCCCCAGGTATGAAGTACGCAGATATATCCAATCCTTGCTCCAAGATGCTTCGGATCCGCAGACAGTTCTTCCATTGTTTGATGTGCTGCATGGTACAAAGCATCATAAAGGAGTTTCTGATTTGAATAAATCAGGGAATATAATTCTTCAGGAACTGTAAAAACCGTATGAAAGTATGGAACATCCAGTACATTTTCCTGCTGTTTGTCAATCCATTCATCGACCTCCATTCCTTGACACATGGGGCAGTGACGGTTCTTGCATGAATTATAATGAATATATTTCTTGTGACAGTTTTCGCATTCGCTTAAATTGGCTCCCATTTCAAGAGTATGGCATTTGGAGATACACAGTGCCGTTAGCTGCTGTTGGGGAGAAAAGTTGTGTGTCTCACAGTATTGCGGAAGAAATCGATGGAATACATCCTGAATGGTGATGTCATGATTCATTTGCATCACCTGCGTTTCTCTTAGATTTATGTCCTCGTTTTTTCTTGACAGGATGATCAAGCGGACTCTTTATTCCCATAACAGTTTTATTTGATATGTGGATGTATACCTGTGTTGATTCCAGACAGCGGTGTCCAAGCATTGCTTGTACATAGTTGATAGGGACACCTTGTTCAATCATGTGACTTGCAAAGGAATGGCGAAGCGTATGCGGATGTGCTTCAATGCCCGCTGTTTTTCCTACTGCCCTGAGCATGATTTCAACACCACTCACTTTTAGTGGTTCATGAGGAGCATCTAAAGAAACAAAAAGATACTCTCTTTTTACCGGATAACTTCTCCAGTATTCTTTTAGTAAATCAAGGGCTCTTTCTGAAAGAATCGTCCATCTGTCACGATGATTCTTCCCTTTGGAAATATATACCTGCATAGTGCTCATATAGATATCTTCAGGTTTAAGAGAGACAAGTTCTCCTACACGCATTCCAGATGAATAAAGCAGGGCAATGATTGCTTTGTTACGGATCTGGGTTGCAGAATTGATTAACTTTTCAATTTCTTCAAGAGAAAGCACTTTCGGAAGCTTTACATCCAATCGCATTCTTGGAACAATGTCTTGATCCCATGGAATGTGTAAGACATGTTTGTATAGAAAGCAAATGGAAGAATTATAAAAGTTGCAGGTTGCAGATGAAAGACCGGAATTACGTTTTTCCAGTATAAATAATCTGGCATCCTGAAGGGATAAATCTTCCATTGGTTTATAGCCTGTCCACTTCATAAAGTGACGTATGTTGTTGATATAGGTATCTGCAGTTCGGGAGGACCTGTTACGAATCAGGCATTCCTCTCTGAGCTTGTTAAAATATTTTTCGTACATAATAACCTCCATGATACTAGTAACGTTAATGAGTCACTGCCATCATGGAGGTCCACGTATTAAAGATACCCTCTTGAGAAAAAGAGATTCTAGTGTTATTCTATTCATGGCAGTGTTAATGATGATCCTGTTCGATTGTTATTTTGTGGTGATTTAACAATACTACTTTTAGGACTCATTATCTACTGCCTTTTTTAAGTTAAAGAGAAAACTGCGCCACAGCCTTCGAAGGCCATCGCGCAGCGATTTAGTTCAAT
>OGQE01001269.1_pt1 | contig 23973 bp, 19 predicted proteins | sample 1553131 | NCBI WGS metagenome assembly OGQE01 (sample SAMEA2579929, study PRJEB22360) | human gut metagenome | biome: human gut; feature: human-associated habitat; material: faeces | place: Denmark | collected 2008/2010
GCACCCAGGCGTGGCGGCGGTGGCCAGTCCATCAAGCCGTTGGGCGGCATCGACTTCGGCGAACCCGTGCTCAACACGTATCCGGTCAATGAAAACGTGACCCTGCTGCGCGCGGACGGCGGCCAGGTACAGCTCGCGACCAACGATTATGGCAAGGGCCGCGGCGTGTACATCTCCGGCCTGCCCTATTCGGCGGCCAACGCCCGACTGCTGGAACGCGTGCTGTTCTACGCTTCCCACAACGAAGACAAGTATGCGGCCTGGAGCTCGTCCAATCCGGAATGCGAAGTGGCACACTTCCCCGAGCAAGGGCTGTATTGCGTAATCAACAACACCGATCAGCCGCAGAAGACCACGGTGACTTTGGCCGACGGCACCACCGAGGACTTCGACCTGCCTGACAGCGGTATCGCCTGGCGTGAAGCCTGATCCCACGTTTTGGAGAACGGACCCATCATGACTGAAAGCAATGAAGTTTTATTCGGCATCGCCTCGCATTTTGCGCTGGAAGGTGCCGTGACCGGTATCGAACCTTACGGAGACGGCCACATCAACACCACCTATCTGGTGACCACGGACGGCCCCCGCTACATCCTCCAGCAGATGAACACCAGCATCTTCCCCGATACGGTGAATCTGATGCGCAATGTCGAACTGGTCACCTCCACTCTCAAGGCTCAGGGCAAAGAGACGCTGGACATTGTGCCCACCACCTCAGGCGCCACCTGGGCCGAGATCGATGGCGGCGCATGGCGCGTCTACAAGTTCATCGAACACACCGTGTCCTACAACCTCGTGCCGAACCCGGACGTGTTCCGCGAAGCCGGCAGCGCATTCGGCGACTTCCAGAACTTCCTGTCCGAATTCGACGCCAGCCAGCTGACCGAAACCATCGCCCACTTCCACGACACCCCGCATCGTTTCGAGGACTTCAAGGCCGCCCTCGCCGCGGACAAGCTCGGCCGCGCCGCCGCATGCCAGCCGGAAATCGACTTCTATCTGAGTCACGCCGACCAGTATGCCGTCGTGATGGATGGGCTCAGGGACGGTTCGATTCCGCTGCGCGTGACCCACAACGACACCAAGCTCAACAACATCCTCATGGACGCCACCACCGGCAAGGCGCGTGCGATCATCGATCTCGACACCATCATGCCCGGCTCCATGCTGTTCGACTTCGGCGATTCCATACGCTTTGGTGCGTCCACTGCTCTGGAAGACGAAAAGGACCTCAGCAAGGTGCATTTCAGCACCGAGCTGTTCCGCGCCTACACGGAAGGCTTCGTGGGCGAACTACGCGGCAGCATCACCGCGCGCGAGGCCGAACTGCTGCCGTTCAGCGGCAACCTGCTCACCATGGAATGCGGCATGCGCTTTCTCGCCGACTACTTGGAAGGCGATATCTACTTTGCCACCAAGTACCCCGAGCATAATCTGGTGCGCACCCGCACCCAGATCAAACTCGTGCAGGAGATGGAGCAGAAGGCCAGCGAAACCCGCGCCATCGTAGCCGACATCATGGAGGCTGCCAGGTGAGCCGTCAGCCGAACCATACCCGAACCAGCATGATGGAGGCAGAGCAATGAACGATCAGCTGACCGAGGTATACGCCAGCATCGACGCCCTGATCGATTATGCCTTGGCCCATCTTGACCTTGACCCACGCAACGCAGACTGGACCCGCAACCAAATCTTCGCCCTCTTCCGCCTAGATTCCTACCCCGGACCCAAAACCACAACGTCGGCGGCGTCAGTGTCAGACGTAGTCCAAGACATTGTTGGCAGCCGAAGCCAGGCCCCCTATGGCGAAAAGACCCCCGACCCCCTGCTCGCCGCCTTCCGCGCCGCCGCCACAACCGCCGGCCTTTTCAAGCCGGAGGAAGGCCCGGCCTACGCCGACACCATCATGGGCATCCTCTCCGCCAACCCCGCTGATCTCGACGACCGATTCCTGCTCGTCGAGCACCGGGATGGCGGCATGGCCGCCATGCAATGGTTCTACGACTACTGTGTGGCCAACAATTATGTCAAGCGTGCCCAGCTCGACCGGAACCCGCGCTTCGACTCGCACGGGCTGACGGTGACCATCAACCTCGCCAAACCCGAATTCAAGAACATGAAGAAGGCGGCGGCCGGCAACGCCGTGGCCGGCGGCTACCCGAAGTGCACGATCTGCCATGAGAACGAGGGCTTCGCCGGACGTGACAAGCGCACGCTGCGCACCTTGCCGGTCACGCTCGGCGGCGAGTCATGGTTCTGGCAGTTCTCGCCCTACGGCTACTTCGACCAGCACGGCATCTGCGTGAACACCGACCACACGCCGATGCATGTGGACCGCGACACCTTCGGCCATCTGCTCGACTTCGTGGACCGTTTCCCCGGATACTTCCTCGGATGCAACGCCGCGCTGCCTCGCATCGGCGGCTCGGTGCTCGCCCATGACCATTACCAGGGCGGCGGCGAACTGCTGCCGATGCACAAGGCCGCCACTTGGGCCGCCTTCACACTTGCCGACTATCCGGACGCCGTGGTTGAAATCCTTGACTGGCCCGGCACCGCCGTGCGCGTGGTGTCGAAGAGTCGCCAGAGCATCATCGACGTATCCGACATCATCCGCGAGGCATGGGTCGGTTATGACGACGCGGCGAACGGCATCGCCAGCCATGACGCGGATGGCAACCGCCAATCCGCCCTCTCGCCCAGCGCGATCATCACCGAACGCGGCTATGAGATGAGTCTCATCTTCCGCAACAATGCGATCAGCGACGAGTACCCGGAAGGTATTTTCCATGCACACCCCGAATACTGGCCGGTCAAGCAGGAGCCGATCGGACTGATCGAGGCCCAAGGCTTGTTCATTCTGCCCGGACGGCTCGTCGACCAGCTCGGCATTGTCGAAGAGGCGCTCGCCGAAGGCCGCGATTTGCCCGATGAAGTCAGCGAATTCAGTCTCGAATGGGGCGAACTCGCTGAAACGTTGGCCGGAAACCACGACCGCGAGGCCATCCGCCAAGCCGTACACGACGAGCTCGGCAGCGTCTGCTACCGCATCCTCGGCAACACGGCCGTCTTCAAGCAGAAAGCCACCACGCAAACATTCCTCGAAAGCCTTGGTTTTGCCGCTAGGTGAAACAGGTCAAGTGAAGTAAGCTCAATACTGAAGGAAAAACCGAAGGCAAGTCCTTCCAAAGGAGGGAATATGACTACTGTTCTGGTTACGGGCGGTGCTGGATTCATCGCCACCCACACCGACATCGAACTGCTCAACAAGGGCTACGACGTTATTTCCGTAGATAACTACGGCAACTCGTCGCCCGTGGCGCTTGAGCGCGTCGAGCAAATCACCGGCAAGCCGGTCAAGCGTTATGACGGCGACGTGCGCGATGAGGCGCTCATGGAACGCGTCTTTACCGAAAACAACATCGACTGGGTCATCCACTTCGCCGGTCTCAAGGCCGTGGGCGAGTCCGTGGCCAAGCCGATCGAATACTACGACAACAACCTGTACTCCACGCTTGTGCTGCTCAAGGTGATGAAGAAGCACAACGTCAAGAAGATCATCTTCTCATCCTCCGCCACCGTGTACGGCACGCCGAAGGAACTGCCGATCACCGAGGAGACGCCGACCGGCGGCACCACCAACCCGTACGGCACCTCCAAGCTGTTCCAGGAGCAGATTCTGCGCGACGTGCATGTGGCCGATCCGTCCTGGACCATCGTGCTGCTGCGCTACTTCAACCCGGTCGGCGCGCACGAGTCCGGCCTGCTGGGCGAAGACCCGAAGGGTATTCCGGCGAACCTCACCCCGTACGTGGCCAAGGTCGCGGTCGGCGAGCTCAAGGAAGTCCAGGTCTACGGCGACGACTACGACACGCCCGACGGCACTGGTGTGCGTGACTACATCCACGTGGTCGACCTGGCCAAGGGCCACGTGGCCGTCATTGACCACATCGACAAGGAAGGCGTGTTCGTCTACAACCTGGGTACTGGCCACGGCTACTCCGTGCTTGAGGTTATCAAGGCTTACGAGAAGGCCGCCGGTCATCCGATTCCGTACGCGATCAAGCCGCGTCGCCCCGGTGACATCGCCGCCTGCTACGCCGACGCTTCCAAGGCGGAGAAGGAGCTTGGCTGGAAGGCCGAGCTGACCATCGACGACATGGCCGCCTCCTCCCTCAACTGGCAGACCAAGAACCCCAACGGTTTCCGCGACGCGGAGTGATATGAGCAGATGAGCTCCCTCTGATGAGGGAGCTCATCTGTCGTTTATCACACAATGCGCCTATCGGCGGCCCAGCGGGTGAGCTCGGTGCGATTCGAAAGCTGAAGCTTTCGCAACACCGAGCTCACGTGCGTTTCGACCGTCTTGATCGAAATGAACAGTTCGGCCGCCACCTCTTTATACGTGTAACCACGCGCGATCAGCCGCATGACCTCCTGCTCGCGGGCGGACAGCCGGTCCAGCTCCTCATCATGAGCCCGTGCCGCACCATCAGCGCCGCCATCAGACCCCGCCGCCGGCACACCCTGGAAGGTCGAAAGTACAAAACCGGCCAGTTTTGGCGAGAACACGGCATAGCCCTCATGCACCTGCTTGATGGATGAAATCAAATCAGCGCCGGTAATCGTCTTGGTTACATAGCCCTGGGCGCCGGCGCGAATCACCGACCCCACATCCTGCGGCGCATCCGAAACCGACAATGCCAGAAACACGGTAGTGGGGGAGTAGGGCCGCGATTTGGCGAGGATCTCGGCACCGCCGCCACCCTCGCCGCCGGGCACATGCACATCCAGCAACACCACCTGCGGCTTGGTCTGTGCGATCATCGCCACCGAACCGGGCACGTCCGCCGCTTGGCCGACGATATCGAAGGAATCGCGCAACGTGGCGATTACGCCCGCACGGAACATCTCATGGTCATCGACCATGGCCACACGAATCTTGGCTGTCTCGTTCTCGCTCATCGATGTTCTCCCTGCGCCGCTTTCAGCGCGATCGGCATATGCATTCTGACCTCGGTGCCCCAGCCGGCCCTGGACACTATCTCCACTGTACCGCCGCGCCGTTTGATGCGGCCGATAATCGATTCGCGGATGCCCAGCCGGTCGGGCGGAATGGCGTCCATATCGAAGCCTTCGCCATGGTCGCGCACGAACACTTCAACCATCGTGTCGCTGGCCTCGCAATACAAAGACACCGGCTCGCCGCCATGCGTGACCGCATTGACCAACGCCTGACGGGTGGCGTCCAGCAGCGCATCGGTCTGGGCGCTCGGCCGCGCGTCGCCCACGGTGACCACCTCAATCGGCTTGCCGTGCTCGTCCTCCACCTCGGCGGCGATCTGCTTCAATCCGGCTCCCACCGAACGATCCGATGTGGAACGTTCCTGATACAGCCATTCGCGCAGCTCGCGCTCTTGGCTACGCGCCAGGGCGAATACGGTGGTCGGTTCCTCGGAGTTCAGCTGAATCAGCGCCAACGTTTGCAGCACGCCATCATGCAGATGGGCGGTCATGTCCGCGCGCTCCTCTTCGCGCTCCTTCAATGCCTGCTCGTGGGTGAGTCGTTGCAGCATCGCGTTCGCCCACGGCATCACCGCCACCACGATACCGACGATCATCACGAATCCGCTGGCAACAATGCGTCGAGGAGAGGTGCCCCACCCAGGAATGCTGACATTATGCACATACAATGCCCATCCCATGAAAATCAGTGCGATGCCGCCCAACATAGACAACAGCTGCGTGCCTCGCGGACTAAGATTCATCCATGCCAGTGCGATGCCGCCCAACCCTACCAGCAGCGGAAACACAATCTGGACATCCGCACCGGTGCTGGTGAGCAACAGTCCAGTGGCCATCAACGCGAAACCGGCCAATGCCACGACGGCCGGTTTCGGAGCACGTTGGATGGCCTCGGACAATGATTCCGGTGCGGCAGCCGATTCGTCGTCATGAGCGGCAAGTGGCTGATTGCCTCGCGCAAGCGGCGCCTGATTAACGGGCACTGTGCGAGCCGCAGCCGCCACCGGGTCTCCGGCAGGCATGAACACCCACAGGAATACATAAGCGATGATGCCTGCGCCGTAGAGGACGGTCAGTGCGATGAACGCAATCCGAACCCATGCCACGCCGATGCCCAAGTGCAGGGCGATGCCCTTGCACACGCCGGTGAGCCAACGGCCCTGCCGGGGGCGCATCAACGGCATGCGCGCGGGCAGCAATGGTTCGGGAGATGACGTCATACTCCTATTGTGCCGCGCTCAGGGCGTTGCGGCCGGGGTTTTACCCGGTGTTCAGGGAACAATCAGGGTGTTCCCCGAGCGTTGTGGCAGTGGTCGGGCGGTGTAATGGAATCATGAGCAATCCAAACGCGAATCCATATCAGCCGCAGCCGCAGCCTGGTCCGCAAAAAAACAAGACATCGCGACGCTTCTTCACTTGGGTGCGATCCAGTGGACTGGTTCGCGGCGACGACCGGTGGATCGGCGGCGTATGCAGCGGCATCGCTTTACGGCTTGGCTGGAGCCCCACATTAGTACGTGCGTTGGTGATTGTATGTACATTGTTCTTCGGTTTTGGCGCAGCTCTGTACGCACTCGGCTGGTTTCTGATGCCGGATGTACGCGATGGGCACATCTTGGCCGAGGACCTCATTGCCGGCCAATGGGACTGGAATTGTCTGGGATGCTTCCTGTTCCTCGCCGTGGCAATCGTGATTCCAGGTGCGGGGTGGGGTTGTATTGCGCTCGCCGCCTTAGCGCTATGGCTGTTGGCCAAAAGCGGCATTCGCCAGCAGGAAGGGTACGGATTCGGGGCATCTGCGCCGCGACCGGTTTCACAGCCTGTGTCATATCCAGCTCCACAGCCTGTCTCATATCCAGCCGCGCAACCAGTACCTCAATCTCCTTTGTATTCAGCTCCGCAACCTTTTCCACAACCTGTTTCACAACCTGTTTCACAAACCGCGCCTAGTGTTTCACAGCCTGTTTCACAGCCTGTCTATCAGTCGATGCCCAGCGCGATGCCAGGCACAGTGCCCGGCGCGATGCCCGGCACAGTACCCAACGGGCCGTTTGCCCCCGACCGTATGAATGCGACGGCCTATGCCCCCACCGAGTCCAAGCGCCGCAAGCCGGCGGGCCCAATCGTGGTCTTGAGCATACTGGGCCTTACCTTCCTCTCCTTTGCCGGTCTGATGGGACTGATTTGGGTAAACGACATGGGCATTATCGGCATTATGCGTCTGGGCACCATCTGGATTGCCGCAGTATGCATAGTGATGGGGCTGGTGGTCATCATTCTCGGATTCAGAGGACGGCGTACCGGTGGTCTGATTCCTCTCGGACTGGTTGCCGGTGGATGCGCGCTCTGCATGACCATCGTTTCAGGCACGTATGGCGTGTACTACCGTGATCTTGGTGCCAGCGGCATCAATACTGTTGTTTCACTGAGCCAATCTGTCAGTGCGAGAAACAGCGACGGCATGAACGATGTGCAAAAGGATGGCATCTTCGTTGCCGATGCCAGCGATGCCACGTTTGAAACATTGCAGCAAGGTGTGGCGTTCAGCGGTGAAAACTACAACACCGATCAGGCAATCATTGATTGGTCCGATTGGGACAAGACACATGGACCGCACACGGTGAAGATGCTGGATGGCAAAACTTCCATCAGTAATTGCCCGGTCGGTACCATCACCATAGCCGCAACACAGGCGCAAGTGCATATCGTTCTGCCGGATTCCTGCACTTACGCCTTCGGCACCGCCGACTCCTACTACTCCACTTCGAGTGACGTTGGCGGCAAATACGAGATGGTATACAACAACTACATGGGTCCAAGCTTTGTTTTCTTCGAAGCTGAAAGTGCCACCAATGGGCCTGATCACGAATGGTTGTATAAGGAATCCGCCATGCCGGACAACGGCCCAGAATTAAAAATCAATATTCCCTATGTGGTGGAAGCACGTGTCAACGTGGTGTACGCCTCCGATTGGGAAGGCTCTACGTTCCAGCCGCTTGCCGATATATACGACGGCAACAGTACAAGCAAGAACACAACCGAACAATCGGAATGATCAAGCCGTTGCAACTAGGAGATGGAATCATGACTGATGAAACCAAGGAATTCGCCTCCATTGAGGATGCGACACCGACCACGGCCATACCTTCCGAAACCGACGCGACCACCGCGACCACAACCATGGTGACCGTCGATGACCGAACCGATACCACGGTGCTGCCATCCGCAGCGGATGATGACGAAACGGCTGTGCTGCCCGTCCCCGACAATCATGCGGATGCGTCGGTCTCGGATGTGGATACGCAGGCAACAGCTGCCTCTCCATCGCCCATCGAACCAACCACAGATCGGATTGCCCTGGAAACAGTTGCCGATGCCGTGGAGGGAGATGGTGGGCCGATTCCATCTGCCGATGATGTGCCGATGTACGCAGCATCTTCAGCACGACCTCCCTATGGGCAGTCTCAGACCGCCGGCAAACCATGCCAGCCTGGGGGGAGCGCCAAGAACGTCCAGAGCGCCAAGAACGTCCAGAATGCTAAGGATGTCAAGAGTGCCAAGAACATCCAGAAACAGAGCACCAGCGCGCCTACTGTGGTATTCGGACTATTAGGCGTGATTATCGGCGTGATCGCGCTGGTTTTCGGGTACATATCTCCGGATCGGATGATTTCGTTGTTCTCGCCGAATCCGCAATTGCTGACGGCTATTATTTGCGCCGTAGTGGGACTGATTCTGGTAATAGTGGCCGTTGTATGGGCCATAGTCGGTGCCGTCAAGAAGAGAAAATAGCGTTACAAACCATTGCATTACGGTCCCAGTAGAAGCACATTATGACGGGAGCCGACCGATAAGAGCCGACCGTTCTATGCTGATGGGGGGGGAGGCATAGTAACTATGAAGCGGATTTCGGTGCGGCGGGTAGCGAGCGTCATCGTCACCGCGATGGCGATGACGCTGGTATTCGCCACACTTGGCTGGGCGATGATGCCGCAATGGAACACACGGCCCTACACCAAGCACATCGTTATCGCTTCTGCCGACACCACCATCACCCCTGCCCATGCGAACATTCCCCACGAGGGGCGATATCGTACGCGTGAAACCCGACTATCCATCAAGACCGGCGACGGCGTCACGCTACCCGCCGTACTACGTGAACCGGTCGGCGCTCCCGGGCCACGCCCGGCTTGTCTGTTCATTCACGGGTCCGGTACCAGTGGTGCCGAGGATTTCGGCGATATCGCCAACGCCATGGCCTCTGCCGGTATCGTGACCTTGGTGCCGGCCAAGCGCAACGACAACTACACCGTGCTGCATCGCGACTACCCGCGTTTTGCTCGCGAATACGGGCGTTCGCTCGACGTGTTGCGTGGCAGAATCGGCGTGGACCCCGCCAAAACCGGCATCTACGCCGAATCCGAAGGCACCTGGATCGCCACGATTCTAACCTCGAAACGGCAAGACATTGCCTTTGCCGTACTTACATCCGCACCGGTGTTCAATGGACGTGAGCAAATGGCCATGGCTGTCAGCGCCTATACGCATGAGGCCGGCGCGCCCAAGCCCGTGGTCAAAGACATGGCCAAATTGATGTCGCTGGACTACGCGCCATTTGATCTAGCCTATGCCGACTTTGATGCCGACCGGTATCTGAAATCCCTCACCATGCCGGTGCTGGTGAACTACGGCACCTACGATACGGCCATGCCCATCGAACAGGGGGCGCAGCGGATCATCGCCACGGCCAACAAGTCCGGCAACGAGAACGTCACCGTACGCTATTTCGCCGGCAACCATCAGATGCGGGCTGGTGAGGGCTTATTCACCCCGAACCTGCCATTGGCCGAAGGCTATACGCAAGCGCTGGAAAATTGGGTGAACGGTGTGACTGCCGGAACCAAAGCCGATGGATGGGCAACGCCCCAAGTCGCCGGTGCGACACCTCACCAGCGCTTCGCCGCGCCGCAACGTACCAGATCCGGTATCGTCGGCTCGCTCGGCGTGCTGGCCGGTCTGATGGTGGCAGGGCCCGTGCTGATCGTGATGGCGGCGATATTAGGTATTGGCTTGACTGTGTTTTCTTGGCTACAGACGTTGCTGGCCGGGCGACGTAGTGTGGCGACTGTGCGGGCCATGCATGCGACGCCGAGTGGGCTGGGAGCCGCCCAACAGCGTACGTTGCACGGCATTGCCGGCTTATCTGCCGGTATCGGCACAGCGGTAATGGTGATTACCGTGCTGTTGTATGGCTATATGAGCGCCGTAGGCGTATCGGCTGTATTGGTTATGCCTCAACCGCGGCTGTTTGCCGTCGGATGGGTGATGCTGCGAATAGCGACCATGCTGTTGGTGGTGCTGTTTGCTTGGGAAATGGAACGTGTCTGGTATTGCCGCGCCGATATCGTCGGTGTGCGGCGCGTCATATGCGTGATGGTAGCGCTCGGCACTCTCGCCACACTGATGACACTGGCATTTTGGGGCCTATTCTCGCTGTAATTCTGCCGATGTGCGCTGGTAAATGGGGCCTGGCGGGCAGGCTGCGTTGGTGGTCTGGGTGTGGGGCGATCGGCAGATTGCGTTGGCCTGGGTATGGCCGGCCGACGTACATCAGTCGGGGTGTCCGATACACAGTGAATGGCTGAGTATTACGCTTGGGAGGCTTCGGCCTCCTCTAAGGTGTCGAAACCGCCGAGCTGGACTGTGTGCAACAAGGTTTCCTCAGTGATATTGCGTTGCGGGCTGGCTGCGGCGCGCTCGCCAATCATCGCTTCGTAACGTTCGAAGGTCTGGTCGGAATACGTACCAAGCTCGCCGCGCAGATAGGTTTCGAATGAGGTGGCAGATGGTGTGTCTTCGGTGGTGGTGAGTGCGCGCATCGCCTCGCCGAGCTTGGGGTAGCGCTCGCGGAAATCCTTGGCCCAGGCGACCTGCTGGGCGATGACCTGTTCCTGACGGGCCGCGCGCTCTTCAGAGAGACGCGGAATATACGGCTCTATGTTCTTCGTGAAATTTTCCGGTGCGGTGGAGGCCATCATGCGGCCGTATTTTTCGGTCACGAGGTTGCGGCCCACGTGGTCGGCCGCGTCAAGATCAGCGGCATAGCTGGTGAGTAATGGCCGCTCCCATGTGAGGAACTGGGCCAACCGCATCTGGTGGAACACCGGCCAGTTGCCTTGGCATGCCGCGCGTCCACCCTCATTGTTGGTGCGCTGGAACTGATCCCATTCATGACGCACAATAGCCTCGCGCAGTTCATCATCAGTCAGTTCGTTGGTCATCGACGTTCCTTTCACTGATACCTCCCTCTGATGAGGGAGGTGGCACGGCGAAGCCGTGGCAGAGGGAGCTTGAATCTACAAACTTTTAAGCACCGGATCATCAGAGGCGATGTGGTCCTCGACATACGGGCGCTGCCATTCGAGGAAGGTCTCGCCGGACGTGGTCAGGTGTTCGCGTTTGAGTTCCTTGACGATATCCACCGCAATCTGCTCCACAATATCGTTGATTTTCTCGATTGCTGGAGCCGCGCCCTTGCCGCCTTCGCCAAATCCGGCCCCGCCATAGCAGGCTGCCGAACTCAATCGCATCACGGTTTCCAACTGTTCGCCCACGTTCGGCAACAGCGCGAACATCGAGCCAGACAGCTTGCGCAATGCTGCGAACTGCCACTTGTAATACGGCATATAGCCCACCACCATCGGCACGTTAACCAGGAACACCAACGAGGCGGTGGCCTGCACGAACTCGTGGATGGACAGCCATGCGGCCGCGCCGTCGCCGCGCTTCAACGAACGCGGCAGATTATATTGACCGGCCTGGGCGATCATGCCGAGTCGCTTGGAGATCAGCGCGAGCCGCACATCGTCGGGCATGTTCTTGAACCCTTGGCGCGTCTTGGAAAACAGACCGGTGGGATCGGCGAACACCTCGCCATTGGTGGCGGCGGCCAAGGTCGATTCCTGAAGCATTAGCCACTCATGCGGCGCGGTCTGCGCCGGCGCAGTGTGATACCCGGTGATCGACTCAAAGAAGTCACCGATGCGGAACACGCCGTCACGGCGATTCGCGCCCTGTGCGCGCGGCGTGACGGGGGAGAGCGGTGCATCAATCGGAGTCGTCATCGCTTCCGCCGCATCAGAGGACGCCGCGCCTGACTCGGCAGTGGCGGTATCGTGCGTAGCGGTGCCGGGGGTGGGTGCGTTTGCCGCATCGGGTATGACGGTGGAGCCTGCACCTGCGGAGGGGAATGCTCCGGAAGCATCGGACCTGGCATGCGCCTCGAACGTCACGCGGCCTTGCGCATCCACGCTGAACTTGCGCGGCAGTGCCTCGTAATCGACCTCAAGTTGCTCGCCGATCGCCGCGTAATCCTCATCCGTAAGCCACAGGCAGAAGCGCGGGCCGAAATCGTGGTCCTGCGAATACGCATCATCGAATCCGTAGCATTCCGAGCCATGGCCCACCAGACCGGCGGCGATACGCCCGGCATACTGCGGATACTTCGCCGCAATCATCGGCTTGCCCATCTGCGTCCAGAACGCGCGGGCCAGCTTCAGTCCGGACACCGGGCATGCGGAAACGGCCTCGGCCGCGCCCGCAGAACCGGTCGACACCGAAACGGTGGATGGGGAAGATGCCGCGTTCGCACCGGTCTTGCCCTGTGCCGGGCTGTTCGGCAGCCGCGAGCCGGACTGGGGCAGCGCGCCTGCATCGCCGGCAACACCTGCATTGTCAACCGTCACCCCGGCCTGCGCCGCCGCTTCCTCGGCCTGCCGCAGATTGTCGGCGGTGATACGCCAGTAATCGGTGTCCTTGCCGTAACATTCCTCGATCACGGCCAGCGCATGCCGGTATCCAGTAACCGCATCCGCATACCGTCTCTCGGCAAAGCACACCTGCGCGAAGCCCGCCAGTGCGGAGGCATAATGCGCGGAATGTTCCAGATGGCCGGTGCGATAGATTTCCAGCGCCTTGGCTGCATGCCAATGCGCGTCCTCCAACTTGTGTTCGGTCAGCAGGGTCAACGCCAGATTCGTGTGCGAGCTGGACACGTCGATATCCGCGTCCGGGTTCACGCTCGAGGCTTCGATAATGCGCAGCGCTTCACGCAACTCCAGTTCCGCCTTGTCGGGCCGATTCGTCTCGCTGTAGAGCATCGACAGATTGTTGTGCAGTGCTGCGAGCCTACGGTCGGTGGGCGCCAGCGAATGCCGGCAGACACTCTGCGCCTGATGATACAAATCCTCGGCCTGATCGTATTGTTTGGCCGCGCGCATCGAGGTGGCGCAATTGATTAGCGTGGTGGCCCACGCCTCGGATGTGCCGGTGGTCAAGCCCATACGAGCGGCCAGTTCCAGCGCTCGCTGCACAATCCACTGATTCTCCTTGTGCCGACCTTGCGAGCGATAGAAGCCCAACGTTTCGTTGAGCACGGTGAGCAGTCCGGCCTCGTCGCCGGCGTTTTCCGCGTCCACCATCGCCTGTTCCAAGTACGGGCCGGCTTCGGTGGCGGCCGTGTGGCGATCGAAAATCGCGTCCAGTCCGTTCAGGAATTGTTGGGTATCAAAGGTTGCGGGCGATTGATCGGCATCGTCCGCAACCTGGTTCGCCGTGGAATCGGCACCTTGTGCTGCGGCCGCCGCATCGGTGTCGTCGGCATCGTCTGGACCATGCGCGAATTGCGCGGCGAATTGTTTGAGCAGTGCTTCCTCATCCATACCGCCAGACCTCCCTGAATCGTGTCTGATTTCAGTCTATTAATACTGTGAACAAACACGTCAGGGAGTTTGCTGTGAGCTTGGTCTCAGTCCACCTTGGTTTCGCGCAAGCGGTGAATGGCGTCGGTATCGGTTTCGCAGCGCCACGAGTAGAAGGCCAGCAGCCCTACGGCAAGCAGAGCCAGCGGCATACCGCCCAGGCCGGTATAGCGATAGTTCATCGAGAAGGTGGTGAGCATCGCGCCGCCGACAATCGAGCCGATGGCATTGCCGAAGTTAAACGCCACCTGTACAGCCGCGCCGGCGATCAGCTCGCCGCCGCCCTGGCCGGCTTCGGTCATCAGCAATTGCTGTGGAGCGGAAGTAAAGAACAATCCGATGGCGATCCAGAACGTCAGTACAGCGGTCATCGGCTGATTACCCGGAGTGATAAGCACCAGCAACAAGCCGAGGCAGGAGATGGACTGACCTATTGCGGCCGCGCCGGCATGCCTCCAATGGTCGGTCAGACGACCTCCAAGCAGACCGCCGATGACCATACCAAAGCCGGCAAGCATCATCAGCATCGGCACCAGGGAAGACGACCATCCGCCGGTTTTCTGCAGCCAAGGGGAGACGTAGCTCCACCAGCAGAACACACCGGCATTGCCGGTGAACACGGCGGCCAAAATCACCCACGGGCCACGGCGGGTGAGGAACTTGAACTGACCGGCGATGCCTGCGTCCTTGATCGGTGCAACGTACGGAATCCACGCCGACGCCAGCACAATCGTCATTGCCGCCCAAGCGGCCAAAATGCCGAAGGCAAGACGCCAGGAAAGGAACTCGGCCATCAAGGTGCCCGCCGGTACGCCGAGCATATTGGCCACGGTCTGTCCGGTGACCATCACGGATACGGCCTGCGCCTCCTTGCCTTCCTCCGCCAGAGTCTTGGCGATGAGTGTGGCTGTGCCGAAGAATGCGCCGTGCGGCAGGCCGGCGACGAATCGTGCGACGACCAGCATGGCGGCATTGACGGAGAATGCGGAAGCCAGATTGCCCACCAAGGCAATCACCATAAACAATATGATGAGGTCCTTCGGCGGCACCTTGCGGCCGAATACCAGAATCAGTGTGCCGAAGCACACGCCGATCGCATACGCGGAAATGTAATGGCCTGCGGTGGGGATGTCCACGCCGGTGGCGGCCGCGGCCTGCGGCAGAATGCCCATCATCACGAACTCGGCGGCACCGAGAATGAACGCGCCCGAAGCCAGTGCAAGCAGACTCTTCTTCATGGTTCCTCTAATTACTTCAGTATTACTTACAAAAACAGTGCGGCAATCGATTGATTCGAGCGATATATTACGGTGGTCCGCCAACAAATACGGGGGCTTGCCGTGATGTGGTTTGTCGCTGTGTGCGGCGGGTTGTTTACCGCTGTTCGATCGCTTGGTTTGATTGTTGGGACAGGAAACGAAAAACCGGATTGCTGATTTCTCAACAATCCGGTCCAGTTGTCGGGCTGGCGGGATTTGAACCCGCGGCCTCTTCGTCCCGAACGAAGCGCGCTACCAAGCTGCGCTACAGCCCGTTTGGCAACAGATGTAGATATTACATTGTGGTGGTGGACAATGCAAATCGGCATGTCGCGAGTGTTGCGTGATGGTGGATTCGCCATGTGTACAGGTCTCTCAAGCCTTGTGCAGGGCCGGTTTTGCGTCATGTGAGCGGGTGTTCAGATGGCCGTGCGGTCTGCCGGGCTCATAATCGCCGGCCTTGCGTACACTGATGAATCATGGCTGAAGTTGTCGAAAATACCGAAAACACTGAGAATGAAACCCCGGCCGTCCCGCAGATGAGCACCGTCGAACGTGCGGAAATGCTGCTCAAGCAGGACGCCACCATCCGCGAGAAGATCAAGTCCGGTGCCACGCTGGACGAAGCCGTGGACCCCTCCAACAAGGAGTTCGGCCCGCTGGCCCACCCCGAGCAGGTGCAGATGCGCGTGGCCAAGCGCGCGATGATGCTTGAGGCCGGCATCGCCCCCTACCCGGTGCACTTGGACGTCACCGACACCATCGAGGCGGTCCGCGCCAAGTATGACGGCAAGCTCGAGGCTGGCGAAGAGACCGAAGACATGGTCGGCATTGCTGGCCGCGTGCTGTTCCTGCGCAACGCGGGCGGCCTGTGCTTCGTGCAGCTGTCCGCCGGTGACGGCACCAAGATTCAGGGCATGATCTCCAAGAAGGAGATTGGCGCCGATTCGCTCAAGCAGTTCAAGCAGCTCGTCGACCTTGGCGATCACTTGTACCTCAAGGGCCGCGTCATCGCCTCCAAGACCGGCGAGCTGTCCGTATTCGCCACTGAGTGGGCTATCGCCTCTAAGGCCCTGCAGCCGCTGCCGGCCCTGCACAAGGACCTGAACGAAGACACCCGCACCCGCAAGCCGTACATCGGCATGATCGCGGACGAGAACATCCGCAACATGGTGCGCAACCGCTCCAAGGCCGTGGCCTCCCTGCGCCGCACCTTTGACGACCACGACTTCCTCGAGGTCGAAACCCCGATGCTGCAGACCCTGCACGGTGGCGCGGCCGCCCGCCCGTTCACCACGCACATGAACGCCTTCGACCTTGACCTGTACCTTCGCATCGCCCCGGAACTGTTCCTCAAGCGCTGCCTGGTCGGCGGCATCGATCGCGTGTTCGAAATCAACCGTGACTTCCGCAATGAGGGCGTCGACGCCACGCACGCCCCCGAATTCACCATGGTCGAGGCCTACCAGGCCTATGGCACCTATGATTCCATCGGCCAGCTGGTCAAGGAGCTCGTGCAGAAGACCGCCATGGACGTCTACGGCTCGCACAAGGTCACCCTGCTCGACGGCACCGAATACGACTTCGGCGGCGAATGGAAGACCATCAGCATGTACGACTCCCTGTCCGAATCGTTGGGCGAGGAGATTGTGCCGAACGGCGGCCCGGACGCCCCCGGCACCTCCGTTGAGCACCTGGGCGCCATCGCCGACAAGCTCGGCGTAGAGCGCGACGACGTGGAGAACCACGGCAAGCTCGTCGAACACCTGTGGGAGCACTTCTACGAGGACAAGCTTTACGAGCCCACCTTCGTGCGTGACTTCCCGGTCGAAACCTCCCCGCTGGTCAAGGGCCACCGCACCAAGCCCGGCGTGGTGGAGAAGTGGGATCTCTACGTGCGCGGCTTCGAGCTGGCTACCGGCTACTCCGAGCTCAACGACCCGATCGTGCAGCGTGAACGTTTCGTGGCTCAGGCCAAGGACGCGCTCGCTGGCGACGAAGAGGCTTGCGACATCGATGAGGACTTCCTCGAGGCTCTCGGCGTGGGCATGCCTCCGGCCGGCGGTATGGGTATGGGTATTGATCGACTGCTTATCGCCTTGACCGGTGCCACGATTCGCGAGACCATCACCTTCCCGCTGGTCAAGCCGCTCGTTGGCTGATTAGGCATACTCTGGCTCCCCTCAGAGAGGGGAGCCGAGTTATATATGAAAGGGATTGCTTATGTCCATCGGCTTGTGGGTTCGGGGCGCGCGTCCCAAGACCTTGGCCACTTCCATCGCGTCGGTGATGGTTGGGGCGACGATGGCATACGCGCATATCGAGCAGTCGGGCACCTGCATCGCAATATATCCCGAACCGGCCTCCTGCGCCACGGCCCGTGAACAGCAGACCCTGCTGATGGACCGATTCTGGCCGGTGACCATCCTGTGCCTGCTAGTCGCGCTGTTCCTGCAAATCGCCGTCAACTATGCGAACGACTATTCCGATGGCATCCGCGGCACTGACGCCGGGCGTGACACGGACGAATCGAAATCAGGCAAACCCCAGCGACTGACCGCATCCGGACTGGTACCGGCCAAGCATGTACTGTTCGCGGCGATGATTTGCGCCGCCATCGCCTGCATATGCGGCATTGCCGCTATCGTGATTTCCCAAGCTTGGTGGCTGTTTGCCGTGGGTGTGGCCTCCTTGCTGGCCGGCTGGTTCTACACCGGTGGCAAGCATCCGTATGGATACGTCGGGCTGGGAGAAGTCGGCGTGTTCCTGTTCTTCGGCTTGGCTGCGGTATTGGGCACCGAATACGCGCTGTGCGGCACGGTGGACGTCGGCGGACTATTGGGTGCTGTGGCGGCTGGCCTGTTCTCCTGCCTGATCATGATGGTGAACAATATCCGTGACATCGACGAGGATCGTGAGCATGGTAAGTGCACGCTGGCCGTACGGCTGGGTGAATCCGGCGCGCGTACGCTGCTGATTGTGTGCTGCGTGGCCGCGTGGGCCATAGCCCTGCTCATGTGCGCGACCCTATGGTGGCCGTGGGGCGCAGTGCTGTTGATCTCGGGCGTCGGAATACCTGTGCGCATGGTCTCCAGCGTGAATAAACGTCAATTCCGCCCGGCTCTGCCCGCCGCCAGCTTCCAGACCTTGCTGTTTGCGGTGGTGCTGGCGGTTTCCGTGACGCTCTGAGAGCGAAATAATAAGACGAATACTCGTGTTTGGGCGCACGCGGCTGTAGACTGAACCGTATGACTTATAAACTAGTACTGCTCCGTCATGGACAGAGCGCATGGAATAAAACTAACCAGTTCACCGGCTGGGTCGACGTACCGCTGACCGAGCAGGGTGAAGCCGAAGCCAAGCGTGGCGGCGAGCTGCTCAAGGAGAAGAACGTCCTTCCGGACATCGTGTTCACCTCCCTGCTGCGTCGCGCCATCAACACCGCCAACATCGCTCTGGATGCCGCAGATCGTCTGTGGATTCCGGTTCAGCGTGACTGGCGTCTCAACGAGCGTCACTACGGCGCTCTGCAGGGCAAGAACAAGACCGAGATCCGCGAAGAGTACGGCGACGAGAAGTTCATGCTGTGGCGCCGTTCTTACGCCACCCCGCCGCCCGAGATCGACCCGAACGACCAGTACGCCCAGAACAACGACCCGCGCTACGCCGGCGATCCGGTTCCGGAAGCCGAGTGCCTGGCCAACGTTGTTGAGCGTGTGAAGCCGTACTTCGAGTCCGCTATCGAGCCGGAGCTCAAGGCCGGCAAGACCGTGCTGATTGCTGCCCACGGCAACTCCCTCCGCGCCATCGTCAAGATGCTGGACAACCTGTCTGAGGAAGAGATCGCCAAGGTCAACATCCCGACCGCCATCCCGCTGCTCTACGAGCTGGACGAGAACTTCAAGCCGATCAAGCCGCGTGGCGAGTACCTGGACCCGGAGGCTGCTGCTGCCGGTGCCGCCGCTGTCGCCGCTCAAGGCCAGAAGTGAGCCTAAGCCGCTAACACGGTACAAGCTGTAAGGGGAGTCGCACATAATGTGTGGCTCCCCTTTGCTATGCCTGCCAAATCCCCATGGGGCGGTGATTACCCCATGGGGCGGTAAAACCCTCATGGGGCGGTATGCCAGAATGGCTTAATTCCGCGGTTTCACATATCCTTCAAACCGCCCCATGGGCAAGTTACCGCCCTATGGGTGTTTTGCCGCCCCATGGATACGCCGGTGTACCGCCCAAAAGCAACAAAAAACGGCGTCCAGCCGTAGCCGGATCGCCGCTTTCGGGCATCCTCCTCAAACCACAGGAGAACAAGTGTTCAGTTATTCGCCCAATGTGAGAACAAGTCCCAATCAGTCGATGTCGGTGCCCTCGTCGCGGGTCGGCTCCTTAGTGGGGTCGAAGCCGGAGACGATGTACACCACACGGCGGGCGGCGGACACGGCGTGATCGCCGAGACGCTCCAGGAAGCGGCCCAGCAGCACGATATCCACGGTCTGCTGACGGGTGATGTCATCGGACAGCGCTAGATCGAAGGTCTGGTGGTGCAGATTGTCCAGCTTGTCGTCAGCCAGGATGATGGCCTCGGCGGTCTTGGCATCGCGATCGAAGAGCATGGCCACCAGCTGGTCAGCGGTGTTGTCCAGGAAGTCGATCATCTCGGCGAACACCGGTTGAGCGGATTCAGGAATCGCGGCGGCCGGATAGGTGCGGCGAGCGGCCTCGGCCGCGTGGCGGGCAAGATCGCCCATACGCTCGAACGTGGAAGCCAGACGCATGGTGGAAACGACCACACGCAGATCGGTGGCCACCGGATTCTGCTTGGCGAGCAACTTGACGCACTGGTCAATCACAGAGGACTCCAGGGCATCGATTTCGATGTCGCCGTCAATCACAGTCTGTGCGGCTTCAACGTCCTGATTCAGCAGGGCTTCCCCAGCTCCTTTGATCGCCTTGCGTACGTTCTGCGCCATACGGTCGAGGTCGTCAGCAACCTGCTTCAGCTCCTCGTTGAAAATAACGCGCATTTCTCTAGCCTTTCATGCTTGCTTATTGCAACCTGTACCAGTGTATTATTCCAGTACTTGTTCCCCACTTCAACGTAGGTAATGGCAACCTCAAGTTGTTCTACTGTTCATTGGGTTGTTCACCTGAAATTCATGTTACCGGCGTGCCGGCAAACCGCAATCCCGGCGTGTGGTGTGAAAGAATGGGGGCATGACACAGATGCCGCTCGTCGCCGCGATTGCTCTTATTGTCACGGCTGTTTTATTTGTGGTAGGAATCATCACGCTCATCGTGGGATTTGCGACACATCGAGTGTCCATGGAATCGCCGCTGGCCGATGATGACGACAATGACGATCTGTCCGACGACACCGCCACGCTGCTGTCCATGCTGCCAGGTGCGTCCGTGGTGGTCGACGAGCACGACGAGGTGGTCCGCTGCAATCCCGCCGCCTACCGCCTGGGTGTGGTGTCAGATGACGCCATTGCCCAGCAGCATGTGCTGGATGCCATTCACGAGGCGCGCAAGTCCGGTGGCAAGCGCCAGTTCGACTTGACCACCGATACTCCGGAGCGGTACGTCGCAGACCAGAACAAGGGCGATCACGTCGCCACGCAGTCCGTCCACCGCCCCAACTGGCTGAAGGTGACTGTAGGGCGTATCAACGAGCAGTTCGTCATCGTGTTGATTACCGATGTCAGTGATGTGATTCGTTTCGCTCAAGTGCGTGACTCGTTTATTACCAATGTGTCCGAGCAATTGTTGGGCCCCACTGAGGCTCTGGCCAAACTCGCCGATTCGCTGGAGTCCGGCAATCTGGACGAACAGCAGGTGGCTGCCGACGCTCGCCAGGTGCGTTCCAGCTGCAGCAAGCTCAACCACATGGTGTCTGATTTGCTGCTGCTCATACGCGCGCAGGAGCCGATTACGCCGTCTTCCGCCAACCGACTGAACGTTATGGAACAGCTCAGGGCCACGGCGGCGCGACTGGAGCCGCAGGCAGCCGAGGCTGGCGTGCAGCTGAACATCAAGGGCGACGATGATCTAGTCATCAATGGTGAGACGGACCAGATCGACAGCGCCGTGACCAAGCTCATCGAAAACGCCATCGGCTATTCCAAGGAAAATGGCGTGGTCAGCGTGTCCGCATCCAAAGACAAGGATGGCGACCGCGCGGTGATTCGCGTGATTGACCAAGGCACGGGCATCGCTAAGAAGGACCAGGCGCGCATCTTCGAGCGGTTCTACCGGGGCGTGGAACAGAGCAATCGCACGGCGGATGGCGTGGGCCTAGGCTTGGCCATCGTCAAGCATGTGGCGCTGACCCATCATGGCGATGTGACCGTATGGAGCGCGCCCGGGCAAGGCAGTACGTTCAGCCTTACGTTGCCGTTGGCGCAGTGAGGTAAGGAATTGGTGGCATGCCTTGCATGCCACCAATGCTGTTTGATGAGCGACCTGCGGCCGCGGTCTCTCCCTCAATCAGCTACGCTGACAGCTCCCGTCATCAGAGGGAGCTTGTGTTGCGTTACTGTCCGAGGCGGCGGTAGTCCCAGCGGTCGAAGTATTCCCAGACCAGCAGTAGCAAGCCAATAATGACGCCGGCCACGCACATAATCACCAACGGCATTACGCTGTAGCCCACGGCCAGCAGAATCAGCACGACAATCAACGCCACAATCCATAGACCGGTACCGATGGCAAACACCTTACGCAGATCCACCCGTACGGGCTTGGGTGCGGGTTTGCGGACGGCAGGGTCAATGAGAGGCGCGAACTTCATACTCATGCACTGTAGTAAGAGTAGGGAGGGGCGTCAAACATCCCTCCCTACGATTTATTCAATCGGCATCAGTTGAGACCGATCAATGTGCATGGCATATATGGTCGGCAATGCGGGGCATATATGCCATCACAGGTGCTCGACCACGTAGTCGACGCACTTGGTGAAGGCCATGACATCAGCCGGTTCCACCGAGGGGAACACGCCAACGCGCAGCTGGTTGCGGCCCAGCTTGCGGTAGCCGGCGGCGTCCACAATGCCGTTCTCGCGCAGGATGGACAGTACCTGAGAGGCCTGGACTCGCTCGTCCAGATCAATGGTGACCACGGCGTTCGAGCGTGCGTCCGCATCGACGACGAACGGAGCGGCGTATTCGGAGCGCTCGGCCCACGAGTACAGGATGGATGCGGACTTGGCGCAACGTGTGGTGGCCCAGGCGAGGCCGCCGTTGTTGTTGAGCCAGCGAATCTGGTTTTCCATCATGATCAGGGTGGCCACGGCGGGCGTATTCAGGGTCTGATCCTTGCGGGAGTTGTTCAGTGCCGTGGTCAGCGAGAGGAACGGCGGCACCCAGCGATGTGCGCCTTCCAGATGAGCGCTTGATTCGACGCCTGCCGCACGATCGATAGCTTCGGGGGAGAGGATGGCGACCCACAGACCGCCATCGGCACCGAAGGCCTTCTGCGGTGAGAAGTAGTAGACGTCGGTCTGGCTGATGTCCACAGGCAAAGCGCCGGCTGCGCTGGTGCCGTCGATGACGGTCAAGGCACCAGCTTCACGACTTCCGGCCACGCGGCGAATCGGGGCGGCCACACCAGTGGAGGTCTCGTTGTGAGCCCAGCAATATGTGTCCACGCCCTCGGTGAGCTCAGGCAGACGGTAAGTGCCCGGCTCGCCGGGGAACAGCACCGGGTCTTCAAGGAAGGGTGCGTTCGCGGCGGACGCGGCGAACTTGGCACTGAACGAGCCATACGTGCCGAATGCGGCGCGACGGGTGATCAGCGAAGCGCAGGCAATCTCCCAGAACGCGCTGGCGCCACCGTTGCCAAGCGCCACCTCATACCCTTCAGGCAGGTGGAAGAACTCGCGCAGACCTTCACGAATCGAAGCGACCAGTTGCTTGACTGGTGCCTGGCGATGTGATGTGCCAAGCAGGGTGGTGGCGCCGGCGTCGAGCGCGGCGATCTGTTCGGGGCGGATTTTGCTGGGGCCGGAGCCGAAGCGACCATCTTCGGGCTTCAGCGACTCGGGAATACTCAGTGTGATAGTCATGGTTTCAAGGGTAGACCAGTGTTGGGGAATATCGCGGATAATGCTCGGTGTGCGGGATTACTGCGGGGTTACTGCGGAATTCCGGGGTGCCGGGCGGCAGTGGTGGCAATGCGGAATGCAGTGCAGAATGTACGCAGCACATCATGGTTACGGTGTGTCGGAATGACATGAGTTAGTGATTCTTCCGATAACCGGATAGTGAGGTTCGTGAACGGGCGGAAACAAGGCAGTTTTTTCACCCGGCCGCACGGTTACGTAAATCGTTTGACACACCCGGATGGTGGGGGATCACATTGAGGATTGACCTCTGTTCGTTGTACAGTACTCAATTGTGACGGTCATACGAGGTCATCGAAATGCCCCCGCCGAACCCATCCAAGGAGTTAACGTAGTATGAAGCATGCTTCGCATAAAGCGACCACGGTCTCGCGCCAGAAGTTCAGCTTAGCGAAGGCATTGTTTGCCTCCGGCAAGGGTTCTCATTCCGTTCGTGCTGTGCGTGCGGTGCAATCCGCTGGTAGCGACGCCGTTGTTTTGGGGCTTGATCCGGCCATTGCCGAGAAGATCAACGAAATCGCTCCCCAGACCCGCCGTTCCATTCGTGAGGCCGCTCGTGCCGCTGAACGCCGTAGCCATATTCTTTCCCCCGCCCCCCCTGCCGTTACCAGTATGTATTCCCTGTCGTAGACCTCTGCAAAGCTTGCAAGACATAGACCCGCCTCGCTGGTATATCCTGTCTTGCCGCCCAGGATCTTGCCACCGGTAACGGAAGGGTCAGAAAGATTTTTGAACATGGTGCTGTAATATGTGATCCCGCTAGGATGGATATTCGTCACTCCTGTGGAATGCCGCGGACTCTCAATGATCTCTCTGA
>OGQE01001285.1_pt1 | contig 23686 bp, 25 predicted proteins | sample 1553131 | NCBI WGS metagenome assembly OGQE01 (sample SAMEA2579929, study PRJEB22360) | human gut metagenome | biome: human gut; feature: human-associated habitat; material: faeces | place: Denmark | collected 2008/2010
CCGTAATCTCGCGGTCGAGTGCCCACCCGCGGTTCAGCCAATCCTTAGTTGTCATGTGATTTCCTTTCCGTTCGATTGATATTTTTCTACACGAGCCTTAACAGCTTCCAGCAAAGCATCTTGCCGAGTTGCTTTGCCATCCAGCACTCGCATAACATCTTCGTCGATAGTGCCTTCAGTTACCAAATGGGTAATGGTAACCCGCTCGCCCTTTACGCCCTGCCGATAAATGCGGGCGTTCGCCTGCTGATACAACTCCAGCGACCATGTCAGGCCGAACCATACGATGTGATTACCGCCCGCTTGCAGGTTAAGACCATGACCGGCTCCGGCAGGGTGCGCCAGCAGAATTGGAATCTCCCCTCGGTTCCATGCATCAATCTCTGCCGAACCCTCCAGCTTGCGTGCCTGTGGAAAACGCTGCATGATTCGTTCCAAATCATGTTGATACGCATAGAACACTAGCACCGGCCGACCGTTGACGGCCTCGATCACATCTTCCAGGGTGTCCAATTTGGACTCGTGGATAATATGGGTCTTGCCGTTCTCGTCGTACACCGCGCCGTTTGCAATTTGCAGCAGCTTACCCGAAACCACGGCCGCAGTACCTGCATCGACTATCTCGTTTGGCCCAAGTTCCAGCACGGCCTCTTTTTCCATTTCGGTATAGGCTGTCTGCGCTTCATCGTCCAGCTTGACAGTGCGAACTACGTCAACCCGCTCGGGCAGTTTCAGATAATCACAGGCTTTCATGCTGATGCAAATATCGGAAATACGGCGGTATATCTCGTCCTCTGCTCCGTCCTTCGGCACCCAGTCATAAACGACATAACCGTTTCGGCGACCGGGATTGAAATAACGGTTGCGATATTCTGTCAGCGTTCGGCCCAAGCGCTTGCCCTGATCCAGCAAATAAATCTGCGCCCACAGATCAATCAGGCCGTTCGGACTGGGTGTGCCGGTCAGGCCGACAATATGCTTGATAAGCGGCCGCACCTTACGCATCGCCTTGAACCGCTTGGAACTTGGGCTCTTGAAACTGGAAAGCTCGTCCAGAACCACGCCGTCAAACGGCCAGTCTGTGCCGTAATACTTTACCAGCCACGGGATATTCTCTCGGTTGATGCAATAAATATCAGCATCGGTTTCCAAGGCACAGATCCGCTGCGCCTGACTACCCAGAACGCGAACCACGCGAAGCCCCTGCAAGTGATCCCACTTTGCGCTTTCCTTGGTCCATGTGTCCTCCGCCACACGAAGCGGCGCCACCACCAGAACCTTGTTGACTTCAAACCGGTCGTACAACCAGCCTGCAGCAGCGGTCAGCGTGATAACCGTCTTGCTGGGCCTAAGCCCATATCCAGTAAAAGACCTGCTGCTGGCTTGTCCATCAGGAAGTCCTCGCAGAACTTCTGGTACTCATGGGGTATGAACTTCATTCGGCACCACCTCCTCCATCATCTTGTCAACGGCGGCCTTGCTGTCGGGAACATAAACTGTAAAGCCAAGATCCCGCAGCATACCATGTACACGCAGCTGCCGCTTGCGCGGTTTCTGCCCGGTGTCCTTTAATTCCGCGAAGCAGACACGGCCGCCGGAGAAAAGGATAAGCCGATCCGGAACTCCGGTAAATCCGGGACAAACCAATTTCAACGCGAGGCCGCCTGCTGCCGTTACCCGCTTACGCAGATAGCTTTCGATGTCTTTTTCCATATAGCCTCCTGTGTATCTCATGTATCACTGTATCACTTGTTGCCCTTATACGCCTACGCAGGCGTGCTATGCGGGCGCTCATACTCTCTATATACTACTTTTATACTTCCAGAGAATTTATATGATACAAGTGATACAGATACCGAAAAGCATAGACGCTGTCTAACTTTTTTGTGTATCACATAACCTGTTACAGCCTTGATGCAAGTGATACATTACATTTTATGCCAGTATCGCAATCTGATACAAAATTCCAATTTTCCGCAGTCGTTATGATACATCACGCACCCATGCTACACGGCGAAAACGCTTTTGCAGACCGTAAATACCGCAGCGCTGCCGCCCTTTTTCTTCAACCCAGCCAGGAGTACGCCTCAGGATCGCTGCTATCGCCTGACTGTCCTGACGGGACATTTTCTCGATGTCACTTTTGAAGCATTCGTTCCAGATCTCAGCTACGCACACTGCCATACGAGGTTTCATACCCTCGGCAGTGCCAAAATCATCCGAAAGCCAGGCGCGGCGATCCAGCTTGTCCTTATCGTCCCAGTCCTCCGGCAGCAAGCGGTCAAGATACAGCTGCACCTCACCGGCACGCGGATCGTCCTCGGTAAACTCACGCTGCTGCTCACAGGCCGCGGCTTCCAACTCGCCAGTCAAGGTCAGCAATTCGCCCTCTTCATAGCGAATGACAGCTTCCGCCCACAACTGATGGACAATATCGGTCGTCAGGTCGTTCCAAACGGTACACGCCGGCGGCTCATCGCCCAGACGTACCGGCCAGAAACGGCGGTTGCCGGTATCGTCACGGAGAAACGCCGCACTGTTGGTTGTGCCGAAAAAGACACACTGACGCTTGTGATCCTCTACGCGGCGACCGTATGGTGCGCGGTAGCTGTCCACCTGCTTGGAGATAAAGTTCTTTGTGACTTCAATCTCTGTCTTCTTCATGGCTGCCAGTTCTCCCAGCTCCACAAGCCAGAAGCCCTGAATACCCTCGTAGGCTTCCTTGGTGCCGATACCTGCCAAGCTGTCCGTATACCACCCGCACGACATTTTATTGATGAGCGTGGACTTGCCTCGTCCCTGCGGGCCGGCCAGTGTGAGCACATAGTCGAATTTACAGCCCGGGTTCACGATACGCGCTACCGCGGCTGTGAATGCCTTACGAGTAACTGCGCGAATGTACGGCGTATCCTCGGCGCCCAGATAATCAATCAGCAGCGTGTCCAGTCGCTCTACACCGTCCCACTCCAGCCCCTTGAGAAAGCTGCGAACGGGGTGGATCGTGTTGGCGCGGGCAACGCCGCTCACTGCGTCCATGATGCGCTCCTTACCGGTAATGCGATATGCCAGCTCCATGTACCGGCGGAGTTCGCTGTCGTCGGCATCCGTCCAGGCATCGCCGTTCACGGTGTCCTGCACCTCTTTCCACGGCAGATTCTGAATGGCGACGATACGGTCTTTGAAACAGTTATAGGCAAGTGTGCCTTTCAGCAGCGGATCGTTGGAGAGGATAATGTAGGCGTTCTGAATGGTCTGCATCGGAACACCGCGCTTGTCCACTTCCAACTGCGCAATCCATGTATCATCAGCTTGGCCCTCATCTGGAATATCGAAGTCGCCGCGTGCCTGATCGAGCCGTTCGCGGGCACTGGTCAGCTTGACGGCCTCATCCGTGCGTGCCAGCTCGACCATGGCCGCATAGGACGGCAGCTTATTCACCGGTGTACCCTCGGCAGACTCACTGTCCTGTTCTCCGTACAGGTGCAACCGAACCAGATCAAAGGCATTGCACAGGCGGCCGCTGACCGGATCGGTCGCGTGATTGGAATAGGCGAACAGACCGCCGTCATAGACAACCAGTCCGGCCGAAGTCGAGCCGCCAACGTAGGTGTAGCGCCCTTCCATTTCACAGGCGGTATAGCGATCCGGCAGAAAGCGTTCAATCGCCTGCTCCACGTTATAAGTACGGCAGAACGCGCCCACGACACCCGGCTTTGCGGTCGGGTCACCCTGGTGCTTTGCCGCCGTGTGCCGAACATTGGCTGCGCGGCTGCTTTCCGGCCAGTAAGACGTATCGCGCCAGTCCGGATACCGCGCCAGCAGTGTATCGGGATTCAGCCATGGACCGTCTGTACAGTCGAAGTAATACTGCTGATCGACCGGAGTGCTCGGCCAGTACATAAGACGGGTCGGCTGATAAGTCGTATCGTCAAACAGATCCATCCCCAGGTCGTTCGCCAACATACGGGCAACCGCCTGATATTCGTCGCCGGACAGTTGCCGAGTCAGCGGTACAATCAGGCGCAGGCGCGGCGTATCTGTACAGTGCTTATGGGTTGAGTAAACAGCGGCAGCGCAGCCGTAGAACATAGACAGGCTTTCCAGCAAGTCCATAGTGGCAAAATCAGCGTCCAGCGTGAGCATGGAACGGTGCTCCAGGTTCTCCGCCTTACGCCGCCCCTGTTTGAGCCAGCCGCCTACAAAACCGCCAACGTCCTTAATAGCATCCTGCTTGCTTTTCGGCAGCTTCAGATACTCGGCTAGCGTTTCGCGGGTCTGCGTAGTAGTCTGGATCGTGTTCAGAAATGCGCTCCACTGCATGGTCTTGTTTTTCCAGTGCGCGGCGGTACGGGACGAACCGACCGCCAGCGTAACAGGACCGTCATATTGCACTTTCACATAACCCCTCCTTAGTCCTTCATGTAAAACGGTGCTTCAAAACCGGCTGCTTTGAGCGGCAGACCGAACGCCCAGCGCGGACTGTGTCCCATGATCTCCAACACATCTTCCAAGGAACCCTGCCCCTTCGGTGCGTCAATGATGACCTCATCGTGAACGTGAAACACAATCTCATAGCCAACTTCCCACAGTGCCCGCATGGTATCACGCAGGCAGTCACGCGCAGTTGCCTGCACAATGTTCTCCACCAACTTGCCGCCGTAAGTCTTCTGGCGCGACCATGTTTTCTTCTCCTGATCGACGCCCATGTAGGTGATCCCCTCTTTATTGAACTTCGGTTCCGGCTCTAAGCGCGGCTGAAAATACGCCAGTCTGCGGCCCGACGGCAGCTGAATGAACAGGTATCCTCGTTCACAGAAAAACTTGAGGCCATGCCTGAGTGCCACTCGCTCGCCCTGTACCGCACGGATCGCGGCATTCTCAACATCATACCAGAACCGGACAATATGCGGGTTAGCACGGCGCCAGCGATTGACGATACCCGGAAGTTCCTCCTCCGGAATACCGCTTTCCAGCGCGCCCATGCGTTTCAGCGCACCGACACCGCCCTGATAGCCGCAGGCCAGCGTAGCGACTTTGCCTTTCGGACGGAGATCCGCGTGCGGACCGCCTTTTTTTATATCGTTCTTGACCTTATGGAACATCATCGCGGCAGTTGCCTCGTAGATCAGGCCGTCGCCCTTGAATTCCTCCAGCACCCACGGCTCACCTGCCAGCCACGCAATCACACGCGCCTCAATGGCGCTGTAATCGGCAACGATAAAGCGGCAGCCCTCGGACGGGATAAATGTCGTGCGGATCAGCTGCGACAGGACGAACGGCGGCGAACCGAACGTCATTTCCAGCAGTTCAAACTCGCCGTCCCGCACCAGCTCACGCGCCAATTCCAGATCTTTGAGCTTGTTCTGCGGCAGGGTCTGCACCTGTACCAGGCGACCCGCCCAGCGGCCTGTGCGGTTGGCTCCGTAAAACTGGAGCAGATTGTGCACGCGGCCGTCATGACACAAGCCACGCTCCATCGCCTCGTACTTGGTGACAGATGTCTTAGACAGCTCCGACCGGATCGTCAGCATACGGCGTGCCTCCGGGCTTTTCACCTGTTGCATCAGCTCCGGCATGGCTTCCTTGTTGAGGCTCGGCACCTCGATACCCTCGTGTTCCAGCAGCCAGCGCTTGACCTGCGGTGCACTTTTCGGGTTATCCAGTCCGGTAAGGTCTTTCGCCTCGTCCATCAAGCGGGTGTTGTACTGGTTACTGAGTTCCTGCGCTTGGTGCATGAGCACCTGATCCACGCGAACACCCAGGTCATTGATATGCTGGTCATGCTGCCATGCCAGCCGTTCGGCCTCCGGAATGAAAAAGCCGGAAAGCCGCTGCCGAATGTCCACCTCGACATCAACATCGCGGATATTGTATTTCTTGAACAGCTCCCACTTTTCCGGTGCATCACTCGGAAGATTGCGGGTACGGCCACCGTTGGTCTTGGTCGGTCGGCACGGCTTGCAGAAATACTGAATCAGCTCCTTGCCCTCAGTCATCTTCTGCTTGTCCAGTCCCAATGCGGCACCAGCTCCAGCCAGCGTACCCGGCAGACCGAGATTGGAGGCCAGCACCATGGTACAGCTCCACTGCTCCGGCGGCATTGGCGACTGGAACCAACGAGCCAGACAGGTACGCTCAAATGCTGCGTGGTACGCAGTCTTGAGCACATCCGGGTCAAGCAGTAACGCAGTGAACTCCGTAACACCGGGCAACTTATCGCCACCAGCCAGATCTATCACTTGTGTCGGCTCATCGTCTACCTTATAAGCAATGAGCAGGATCTCAAAGTCGTCCGCCTCACTGTACGGGCGGACACCAGAAGCGACCAGATCAACGCTGGAATAGGTTTCTATATCAACAGCCATAATCTTTGCCATAATCAGCCCTCATAATCCTGTGCTTCATGTTCATACAGATACTCGATCTTCATGCCGGTTACATGCTCGGCCTTGAGCCGCAGCTTTTCGTAGGCATAATCGGTATCAACTTCTTTCTCCATGCGCGTGATCTCGTCGTTGTTTTCCTGGAGCGCAATAAAGAATTTCTTCATACGCTCCGGACCGAAACCGTAGGCATCGGCCACCGAGCAGACCGCCAGCCAGAGTGCTTTCTGTGTTGCCATATCCGCACGCAGCTGCACGGTGGCATCGTCTGCCGCCTCCTGTACTGCCTCACGGATCATGCGCTTGCGCGCCAGCATATCCGCATAGTTCATGCCGCGCGGCTTGCCGGGACGCTTGTTCTTAGTCTTTACCATGGTCAGCCTCCTCGTCAATCACGATACCGCCATGAATGATTACTCGCTTGTCGTCAATGTCAAAATAGGTTTCGTTCTCTGACGATGAAACGTCAAACTTTCCGTTCCACTCTCCGATCTTCTCACCAGTATTGCTATACACCGTGACCGTGCGGTGCAGACCACCTGACATGTCACTGCCGATGCTTTTTGCCATACGGCTGCAACCAGCACAACCCGAAAACATCATAGCCATAGTGGCTACCATTAAAATCAAAATCATTTTCTTCATTGGACGTTCTCCTCTCAAACCAGAGCTTAAAACAGCTCAAACGAATTATAATGATAAGAACCCCGCCGCCTTTGCAGCAGCGGGGTTCGGTTGATTGTTTACTCGAGATCGCCGAAATCCTCGTCACCCTCGTAATCGTCGTCGAAGTCGTCCTCAGCGCGGCTGCGGCCGCCCAGCGGCGTGCCGTCTGCAACCTTCTGAATGTTATTCAGACCAGCGGCTACACCGTTGTTGCCCGAGGTCGAGAACGGATAGAAGTTGATAGAGAAGCGGCAGAAGCAGCCGCTGTAAACCTCCGAGGTGTCCATGATCTCGTGCTTTGCCAGGTCGATGATACCCGGACGGGTCTTGCTGTTGGCGTTCAGGAAGTAGCAGCCTGCGAACGCCTCATCGTCCGGGCGCTCCTCGTCACCGTCACGCAGCGGCAGCTTGAGATTGATCGGCTTCTTACCCTTCCACTTAGACTTGACGCCCTCCATGATGGCAGCCTGGATAGCGGCGTTGACCTTCTTGATGGTCACCTTGTCGTTCTTGGGGATAATGATGCACGCGCCAAACTTCGGATCAGAGTTGCCGTCAATGCTGACAGCATCCCATACATGAGAATAAGACAGGCGGCACTTGCCGGTGATAACCTTGGTCGGCTGGTTAGTAGACATAGTAAATTCCTCCGTAATTCTAAATTAGTATGAATGGTTTTGTAATGTAACTTTGGTTGTAACTCACGGTTTCTGTGCTTCCGTGAGAATTGCCTGCATCTTGCACAAGCGCTCATAATACCGCTTAGCGGCCTTTACCGCTGTGGTAAGGCGGCGGTTTTCGCTGATTGCCTCACGGCCATGGTTTTTCGGATCTTTCCAGCCGTTCACATATACCTGTGAAGCGGTTTTCCACTCCTGCTGGGCGCTTTGGGCTCTCTGCGTAAACCACTCATTCAGCTCCCGCAGGGTATCCTCATTACGCCAGTCTGCGACTGCCAACCTGACCATCTTACGCCAGTTTGACAGCAGCATTTCGTGCATATGCTCCGAATCAAGGTTCGCATGGAACGATCCGTTCACGATATGAAAGATCTTGTTCATGGCTGCACCTCGTCCGCAAAGTCCTCAGCGGCCTTGGCGGCAGTATTCAGCTCTGGGCGCTTATCCGTTTCCGGTACCAGTGTCGGAGAGCCCGCCGGCTTCTCGATCAGACCGCCGACCAGTTCCGCCAGCTTCTTGGCGCCCACCAGCTTCTCCATGGCAGTAATGCCGAGCAGTTCCTTGGGCTTGTAGATGTCGGCGGTTGCAAAACCCGCCTTTTTCAGCCTGCGGGCGATAGCGGCCTCGTTAACGTAGCGCCGGTTAGCACGTCCCTCGACTACCTTGAAGCCGGGAAACTTCTCGCCCTGGTTGACTGCTGTCTTTTCAGCGTAGTCCTTAACCTGCTTCGCCCACGAGAGCAGGCCCGGCAGGCGTTCCAGTACCTCGGAGATCTCCGTGTTATCCATCGTCGCGGCGTCCTGAAACTCCTTCGCAGCAATCTCCAGTTGGTACTCGGCGCGAGCCTTGCAGATTGCTCCAGCCTTACACCAGCGGCAGGTTTCCTCGCTGGGCGCGAACTCGCCCTCACCGGCATAGGCCATTGCCGCACGCGGTTTCAGCACGTTCTCCGCCCAGTCCAGCAGGCTGTCCCGCTCGATAATCGAGGTGGAAATGCTGTCTAAGCGCGGCTGATAGATAGTCATGCGGATAGACCGAATATCATAGAACAGGTCAAATGCCAGCAAGCAGCCTAGCGCATAGATCTGCATCTGCGGATTGCCCTCGGCGCTGACAGCGTGCCCGGCCCCGTATTTCAGATCAATTACGTCCATCATGCCGTCTGCAATGATAACGCAGTCGGCCGTACCGAAGCCCTCGGGCACATATTCAGTCACATCAATGCGCTGCTCGATGAAAATCAGCGGATCCTTGCAGCGTGTATGTGCCTCGGCCATACGCTCACCAACAAAGGCGGCATAGTCTTCCATGTGCTCCTGCATAGCGCTAGAATACTGCGGATCTGCCTGCACTTCAGCCAGTTCAGCAAGGTCGGCGCCCTCGTATTCAGCTCGCAGGAGCAGCTCACCCAGTCGGTGAGCCAGCGTGCCCTCGGTGGCATAGGCGCTGCCGGTATCCGGCAGGGCTTCCTCCCAACGGGCACATTTCGTGCAATGGCTCCAACGGAACGCGCTGGACGGCCCCAGTAATGCGTGCTTACTCGGCATTGATCTCACCCAGCTTCTGCATGAACTCGGGATACTTCTCCGGCGGCAGCGTGCTTACGCCCTGGGCCCCAAGGCTCTCGAGCAGATCGCGTACTGCCTGCTTGCCGTGCTTTTTGGCCATAGCTACGGTTTCGGCACGCACTTCCTCGCGCGTGTAAGTACGAGCGGGTTCTGCGGTATCGGCGGAACTGTCGGTCGGCTTCTCCGGAGTATTATCCTCCGCAACCGGCTCAGCGGCCTGTTCCGATACGTCCGCGCCCTTGTCTGCTTCTGCGGCCGGCTCGGATACGGCCTTGTCCGGCGTGTCCGAATCGGACACCGGTTCCGACTTCTGCTGACCGACCGGCTGCATCATGCCCGAGCGGACCAGATCGGCCAGCTTAGTCAGATCAGCCAGTGCTTCAGCGGCCGTGTTACCGGCAATCTTAATCTCGATCATCGTTCTCTTCCTCCTCATCATCGGCCAGAGCGGTATAAAGGCCGCCCTGGAAAAAAGATTCACGGGCAATCGCGTAAATACGCTCACCCCAAGGCATATCCTGCGGCAAAACGCCCAACGCTTTCACAACAGAATTGAAGCCCTCATCCTCGAACGCTTCTCCCAGACCCTCACGGAGCGACTTGAGCGCCTCCGTCAGCTGCTTGTCCAGCTTGGGATCGATGAGCTTCACCGCCTTTACAGAAGGCGCAGTCGGCTCCGCAATGCTCTCGCACTGCTTCATAAAGCCGTCCTTGAGGCCCGCATCGTATGCCTGATTCTGGAGCTTTACAATAAGGCCCCACAGGACACGGCTGGTCTTGTCCAGCGGACTGCCGTTTTCTTTCTCAACGGCCTTAATAAACGACGTAACGTCAATCGGATATTTCGGCATTGTTTTTCTCCTTGCTATATGCTATTATGTAGTTGAAATTATTTTTTCATGGGCCGCTATTCGGAATTGCCGTTCCGAGGCGGCCTTTTTCATTCCCGCACCGCTCTGTACGCACAGACAGCGAATACCGCCAGCAGGAACAACGCGAGTACCGTGTAGGCCCCCATCGACAGCTTGTCGAGTTCGGCGTAACCTGTGGCAGACAGTAAGCCCAAAAAACTCAGACCGGCGATAATTGCGTGAATTCGGTTCATGCCCTGACCTCCTCTCTGAATCCAGCGGCTTGCGTGACCCACAGATAAAATGTCAATGTAGGAATGTAAAATGCGCGGTTGTGGGCATTTTTCTTGAGCCAACCCAGCCCAAACGGGCAGGAACCGTGTTCCAGGCACGCCCTCAGGCTCTCGCCTGACATGCCGAGGAATGCGGCGCACTCCTCAATCGGGATTTTGGTCGGGTACTTCTCACAGAGCTGTTCTAGCTCTGTCAACTTAGTCGTGATGATGGTGGGTACCGCCATTTCTGACACCTCCCTCTTTGTTCCTGTGCTTGCCTTTCTTGCGGCGCTCCCGCTCGGCACGGATACCATCAATGCGGCCAGCGTTGTAGCAGGCAGCCGCGGCGCAGTATCGCGCCCATGTCGGGTCAGGGCCTACACCAGTACCGAGGCGAGCCGCAAAGCAATGGTCGAAGATCTCTTTTGCGTGGAAAAGCATAAGAGCACCGGTCGTGTTGTAAGCCAGATCGGTGGCTTCCTGAGGAGTAAGCGTTTTCATTGCTCCTGCCTCCTCTTAGATGCCCTGACACAGCAGACGGAACGTTTCACGACCCTTGGGCGTGATGAGCGTCTGCGTGCCTGCCCACTTGGTCTTGTCGTTAGCGCACTCCTTAACCTCGAACAGGCCGTCGTTCTTCTTGGCATACGGCATGATTTTGCCGCGCTGATCGCGGTAGATGTACTTCTTGCCGAGCAAGAACTTAATGAACTCGTTCTGCTTAACGCCCAGCTGCTTCGCAGTCTCACGGAAGTTGGTCAGCGTGTTACGCTCGACCAGTTCGTCGAAATAATCAGCTTTCGGCTGCATAATGGTGTTCTGGACGGTGACCTTCGCAAGCTTTGCTTCCTTTTCGTCGATGGTCTTCTTTGCCATGAGCAGCGCCTTAGCCATCAGCTCTTCAGCGGTCATGTTCTCCTGACCGGCAATGTAACCGCCGTTCTTGCGGATTGCGGGCAGTACCTCGTCGAACACCCAGCGCTCAAAGCGTTCTGCCGTCGGCAGCTTGCTGCGGACAATCAGGCGGTAAACATCGCCCTCGGGGATGAATTTACTCTCCTGCACACCGCCGTCCGTAAGGACTCGGTGTTTTACCGACCCCTTGCAATGCTGCGTCACTGCGTCGGCAGGTCGGGCATAGCCGAGTGCCTTTGCTACATCACTGGCGCAGAACAGCACCTTGCCGTCCTCTTCCAGTGTGCGAACTTCGCCGAAGTCGGGGTTGTTGAATGTGATCAGATTGTTTTCCATGTTGTTTCTCCTTTCGCTGTGTGATAAATAATCACGTTACTTTGCAAAAAAAAATTGCCTTTAGGGTTGCGTCATCAAAACGCAATAACTTCGACAGCGCCAAAATTTCACTTGCCTTGAATTCGGTTGCATTTTCGACCTTCTTTTGCAGACCGTATGTCGATAGTCCAAGTTGTTCTGCAAGGTACTTATACTTCAATCCAGATTTCTGAATTGCCGCTTTCAGCAGTGCTGTATTCGTCAAACTACTCACCCCCTTACGTTTATGTGATTTTTAATCACCACGGTTAGTATAACCTTGTGTTGATTATTTGTCAACAACTTTTTTGATTTTTCTCAAAAATAGTTGACTTATAATCACGCAGATGGTACACTGAAAGCAACAAATTATTTTGTGCGATATAATGTAAGGGTGTTTATTATGACTTTAGGAGAAAGAATTAAACAGCGGAGAACAGAATTAGGCCTTTCTCAGGCGGAACTCGCTTCCCGCTTAGATTATGGCGACCGCTCAACGATTGCTAAAATCGAATCCGGCAAGAATGATCTGAATCAATCAAAAATCATTCTGTTTGCAGAAGCCCTAAACACCACACCTTCTTTTCTAATGGGCTGGACGGATGATCCGACAAACTACGATGATCCGGATCTGATTGCCTCTATTCCCTTGTCATATATGGAGGCTTGTAATGGCGATGCGGAAAAAGCCTTCAAGATGATGGAAGCTGCACATGAAGATGCCAAACAAGAAAATTCTAATATTTCCATACAGGATATTGCTCAAAATGAGCACGAAAAGCAAATGCTTCTCTTGGCACGCCACATGGAACCGATTCCCGAAGAAGACCGTGAAGCATTAAAAAAGCAATTTCAAAATTCTATCGACCTTTACCTAAAGGCAAAGGGGCTTAAATAACAGGAGGCTACATGAAACCAGATTTTGACCGAGCTCAAAACGAAGCCACTAAATTACTACTCGCGCAGGAGATTGACAGCTTGTATATTGATGCGCGCAATTTTGTTCTCCCAGAGAACATCATCATCGACTCCATGCAGAATTTTTGCGCTCTAAGTGACTGTCCTTTCGAGAAATTAGGACATTCTTCTATCAATGGCGCTATGCTCATCCGACAAGACCCACACCAAATCATTCTTTATGACGATTCCATTGACAACGAACCCAGAAAACACTGGGGCATCATCCACGAACTCGGTCATGCCGTCTTGAAACATCCCTGTGATAGCTCTCCACATGAAATCGAAGCGCACTTTTTCGCTGCACAGTTAGTCGCTCCTGAAATTGTACTTATTGAGATTCTGCGCAGGCAGGGAAAGATTACTGTTTCTGATTTATACCACAACTTTAATGTGTCCTATGAAGCTGCTGAAAAGCGAATCCATACTCTGATCAATCGTTCTTGTTATAACGAAGATGAGATTGACAAACAACTTCTCGAAAAATTCATGCCGATAATCGACCGCGAAATTCCCTATCGACGTGTATGCTCTTAAGCAACCCTCTGCTGTATCACTGTATCACTTGCGCTCTATACGCGCCTGTGTATGCGCGTTACGCGGGCGCTATGCCCTCTATTGTATTACTTTTATACTTCTAAGGAATTTATATGATACAAGTGATACAGACACCAGAAAGCACAGACTGTGCCTGACTTTTTCGTGTATCACATGGTGTGTTACAGCCTTGATACGAGTGATACAGGTGTGCTCTTGCTTGCACTACCGTTTTGATACAGGCGGCACACGATTACCCACAAGTGATACACAGTAACTTACAAAGAAAGAAGGGACATATATGAGCGGTAAACCCGATACAAAAGACCTTATTAGTAATGCAATTTCTGCAATAACCTCATTACTGAATGACATGAACACCTCTCCCGATCCAAAGAATCAGAAGCGCGCATCCTTGCTTTCCTATTGGCTCTCTGATTATGCGAAAATGCTCCGTAAAGAGGATACTTTTGACCCTAAGAAACTGATTCGTTATAAACGCGGACAAATTGTTAAAGTTCATCTTGGCTATCGCATCGGCAGCGAGGAGGGCGGTTTGCACTACGCGATTGTTGTCGAAAACAGCAACCCTCTATCCTCGGATGTTGTTACCGTTATCCCCTTGACTTCACTTAAGCCAAAGCACAATTCTAATAATCTCCACCGAGGTGAAATATATCTTGGAAACGAAGTATACCGCATTCTGCGTAGCAAATTAGATGTTCTTAGCAATAAATTCGATGACGATCTTACGCGTGCGGAGCTTTCACAAAAGCATATCGCTTCTAGGCTGTCAGAATTAAATCGGCTCCTTGAAGAAAACCGGATTCATAACTTTCCTGAACTTCGGCAGGAGCTTGACGATTTAAGCAACCAAAATGAAAATACCAGAAAAGACATAGAAAATTTCAAATCTGCGAGAAAACGTCTTTCAAAAATCCAATCTGAGTTATCTCGAATGAAACTCGGCAGCATTGCATTAGTTAACCAGATCACCACTATTAGCAAACAGCGCATTTATGACCCACTATACCGTTCAGACGTGTTCAACGAAGTCCGTGTATCTAATGAAGCTTTGGACAAGTTAGATGCTCAAGTTATAGCAATGTTTACAAATAACAGTAAAGAAAAATGAATATTTCTCTTTACAGAACGCATAATATACTCTATAATGATTATAGAACAATGTTGCTTTGCCAACATTTGTGAAGACATCGCCGCTTGCCGGCACTTGAAAAATCATTATGAGGGAGCGCTCTGCATTGCAGGGCGCTTTCTTCATTATGAAATAAAAAAAATCCCGCTCCGGTGCTGGAACACCAGAGCGGGACATGAGGTACTGATAAACTTCCACATCCATCAGTACCTCTATTTTATCACACCTTCACGCGATAAGAAAGGGGTTTTATTGTTATGCCAAGAAAAAAGCCAACACGCAAAGACAAACGGTTCGAATACAAGATCACGCTCGGCCGCGACATTCACGACAAGCCTCTGCGCAAGTCCTTTTACAGCACGGTGAGTCTGTCCGATGCGAAGAAGAAAGCCGAGGAGTTCCGTGTAGCCTCCGAGGTGTCGGCGCGTACCGGAGAGGCCTTTGTGCCCTCCACCGGCCGCTTTGCTCCCTGGGCACGAAAGTGGCTGCTGTCCTATAAGCAGCCGTTTGTCGAAGAAGATACATACAAGCTGACCTACGTCAGCCTTGTCGAAGGGCACCTGATCCCCTACTTCGGCAATGCCCTTCTCTCTGATATTCGTCCGGTAGACATACAGGCGTATTTCGCCACTAAGACAGCGTGCTCGGAAAGCCGGTTGAAGAAAATGCGGTCAATTCTCAACGCAATCTTTGAATGTGCGATAGAGAACGACCTCTGCTATAAGAATCCTGCCAAGCATTGCACCTACCGCAGCACCGCCCAGAAACACATCAAGCACGTTCTCAGTGATGAGCAGATAGAAACGGTCAAAGCCTATACCGCAGATCGTATGCCCGAGGTCGTGCTCCTGCTGGAAACCGGCCTGCGCCGTGGTGAACTGGTTGGCCTTATGTGGTCGGATATTGATTTGAACGAAAAGACACTCCGCGTGCAGCGCTCTATGATCGTACGGAACGGAACGGTCGTTGCCAATCCGCCAAAGTGGAAAAGCTACCGTACCCTGCCGTTGAGCGAGGAGGCTGTCCAGCTGATCCGCTCGCTGCCGAAGGAATCTCTGTATCTGTTTCCGAACGAGGATGGCAAGCCCTATTGCCCGAACACATGGTCGCAGAAGCTCAAACGCCTTATGCGAAAGCTGCACAATGAGCATAACGAAGTGCCGGTTGTGACAGCACACGAACTGCGGCACACCTATGGTACTTATCTCCGGCGGCATGGTGCAGACATCTACACCATCCAAAAATTACTTGGTCATAAGGACATCAACGTCACCGCTGAAATCTACGTTCACAACGAAATCGACACGCTGCGCAACGTGCTGACTTCGATCAATCCGACAGGCGAAAAACAAGCCAAAACCGCCGAATCTTCCTGACGACAAATTGACGACACCAAGGTGTAACGGATTGAAAGAAATCGCAGATTTCCCGCCCTCAACACTCCGAACTATTTTCTGCATTTCATCTCAAATATTACGAAAAACACAGATAAATCATCACTTTTGCATATCCGAACTACGCACTACGGTTGACAGATTTGAAAACAAATATATAAGCTTCAGGTGCTAGTGTTCGCAAGGACGTGGGGGTTCAAGTCCCCCCATCCGCACCAAGTTAAAGAGCTGAAATCTTTTGATTTCAGCTCTTTTTCTATACTTTTTGTGCTGTTTAGTTTTGTAATGTAATTTGTGAAAAACTGCTGTCTACCACAAGTGTCTACCAAAATCGCGGCACTTCATTTTAGTGCTGATTTTAGTGCAGGTTCAGCACCTTTTTAACGAGTTTTAGGATGACCGGATATCGTTTCAGAACATATGCTACCGATCGGCAGCAAAAGCACAATTTCCGCATCACCCAAAGAGCTGAAACCCGAAAGTTTCAGTTCTTTCCCACATTTTCAATTTTCCCTGCCTCCTCTACCTTCATGCGCGAATACCCAATCGGCATATTCATCGGTACGCTTGCGCGAATCGAGTAGTATACACCATTTGCGGTCTGCAGCAGCACGCGATCGCCCTTAGAGAGATTCGGCAGCCAGCCTGCGTCCTGCTGCGCTGTCTCGTTGTAAATGCCCAGATTGTATTTGCTGCCCGGTATCGTCACCGCAAACGCACTGACCGTCTCACCGTTTCCCAGAAAACTGTAAAACGGCTTGTACTTCACATCTTGCGTCAAATACACATTCCGGTAATAGCCGCTGATCGAATGCGAACCGACATCAGCCACCTCAGCCAGTGCCGTACTCGATACCGAAGCCGCTTGCTTCGGCACTGTCCATCCGGGATACAGCGCCGAGAACTCCGGTACCGGCTCTACTGTGCCGTCGCTGTGCTGAATGGCTGCCGCACCGTTCACCGTCCACGCTTGACTGCCGTAAATGGCCTTCTCGCGTGCGGCTTCTGTGCCGGTATTCGCCGCACCGGCGCTCATCATCAGCGCAGAGACCGCCATGCAGCCTGCCAGCGCGGCGCTCAGTATTTTTCGAAATCCGTTCATCATTTAACCCTCCCTGTTTGCTCTCTAATCACTATCCATACCTTACCGGTTTTCATTTCAACATACCATCGGACTCACCTCAAAAAAGCAGTTATCTCAGCAGATAACCCATGCACATTGCATTTGTCATGGTCTATCTGTAAGATAACTGCTTTTCACCGAAATTGCAACCGGCTATTCCTGCTTAGTCGTTATTCGTTCCTGCTTTGCACGTTAAGGAGCAAAATATCGCAGATGAACCGGTCGTTCTGCTCGTAAAACCGAATCAGGCCCTGATTACGTTCCACCGCCTGCCGCATATTCTGAATGCCGAAGCCGTGGCGATACCGGATATTTTTCGTGGTACGCAATGCCGGATTGTCCGACAGCACCGGATGTGCGATATCATTGGCAATTACAATCGAGCTGTATGCTCCCTGCGGCTGAATATGAATATCCACCACCTTGCGCTGACTGTCTTTTGCGGCACGAATCGCGTTGTCCAGCGCATTGCCGAGGATGATGGTAATATCCTCCGGCGAAACACCCGCCAGCGGGGTTGTGATAATAGCACTCAGCCGAACGCCTGCCCGTTCCGCGGCTGCGCTTTTGCTGTTGATAATCGCATCCAGCACCTTGCTGCCCGAAAACATGATCAGCTTGTTGACGGTATTCTGCTGCTGCAGAAGCTGTCTTGTATACTGCTCGATACCCTCGACATCCCGTTCTTCCGCCATGGATAAAATGCAGAGCAGATGATTTTTGAGGTCATGCCGCAACGCACGAACCGTGTCATACATGTTCTCAATGTCCTTGGCGTTTTCCTGCAGGCATTCGTTCTGCAGCGCGAGCAGCGCCATTTCGGTCTGGATTTTGCTGACCTGCCCCAATCGAACAAACAGGAAATAAATCAGGATATTCAGCGCCAATACGATGCACACCGCATAAAATACAATATTTTGAATATGCGGTTCCTGTATCGCCGCGTACATCATCAGCGTAATCGTAATAATGGATAATGTCGGAATCGCTGCCAGCGGGATAACATCCAGCCATTTGATTTTACCGTTTTCCTTCACCCGCAGGATAATCCGCGTGATGACAAAAAACAGCAGCTTGGTTATCAAAATCGAGATAATACGAACCGAATTAAACCGGCTGAGCAGCAGGGTAACATTATTTCCGGATAGCTTTGCAACAAGCAGTGCCGTAAAAGTTGCAATAATAGCCACAAGGCCCATTGTAAATGCAGAAACAAATATCTTCTGCAGAATTGACCCGCGCAGCAAAATACAGCAAAACGCAATGTTGATCAGTATCTGTACCAAGCTTGCATAGCCTTCATACAGCTGCCCCCAGGAGAAAAAGGCTACACTGCCGAAGGACAGCACACCAAAGAGTGCCGTCCATATGTATTTCGCCGGACCGGCCATGCGGTAGCCGAAATACTGCACCAAGAAGCTCAAAATAAGGGTTATCTCTACGGCGTTAATCGCCATTTCAAACCAGAAATTCATGGGCGCAGACTCCTCATATACGCCATGAAGGCGGTCTGTGTTTCCTCAGCTTTGGCGCGGCTGACCGGCAGGACCGTCCCGTCCGTCAAGGTGACGCTTGTCCGGCTGCAGATTTGAACAAACTGGCAGTTCAGCAGATAGCCAACGTGGCAGCGCACGAAAAAGTATTTGCTGAGTGCCGTTTCGATATCGCTCATGCGTGCCTTGAACCGCAGGGATTTCTCGTTGTAGTGCACAACGATATAATGTCCCTGACTCTCAAAATACGCAATTTCCGTGATTGGAATGCGGGTGCTGCTGCCGTTCATCGTAACCGTGTAGTGAATCTGACGGCTGTTGAGAATCTGCAGCATTTTCTCGGTTACCTGCGGCAGCTCCTCCAGATGCGTTTTGCGGAGAAACCAGAACGGCTGAAACGCAAACGACTGATACACCAGATCTTCCATGCCGGACAGGAAAATGATAAGAGGCTTCGACGGCATGGCTGACAGCTCTTCCGCGACCGAAAAGCCGTCTTTTTCGGGCATATCAATATCTAAAAACAGCACATCCGTCGGCCTGCGTGTAATCTCGCGCAAGGCTTCCACGCCCGTGTGCGCGGACACGATCTCCGGTGTGATTCCGTATTTTTTGAAAACGGTCAGCAGGCGTTTTTCAAAGACCTGCGTGAATGCGGTATCGTCATCGCACAGTATAATGCGCATGAGTGCTCCTCCCTGTTGTGTTCTGAACTAACTATACCATAAAGCAGCACAGCAGACAATATTTCACAAAGCGTTCTGTCTCCTGCTGCCCCGCTTCTATTATACCGCAGATTGATGAACGTCCGGCTGCAGAGCGGGAACGCAAAGTGACCAATCAGGAACGCGCTATTGATTTTCCCCTTGAAAACGGGTATCGTGCATAACATAACCCGACAGGAATCAGGTGAACGATCTATGACGGCACAGGACAAGGAGCTGTTTTCTCAATTATACGACAGGAATTACAAGCGGCTGCTGTATGCGGCCATCCGCATTGCACGCAACCCGTTTACAGCAGAGGAGCTGACAAACGAGGCGTTTACCATCCTGCTGACGCATTTTGACCGGGTGCGCCAGCACCCGAATCTGCCCGGCTGGCTGCACACCGTGCTGACCAATCTCGCGCTTGATGAGTACAAACGGCAGAGCCGGTATGTGCAGGTGCCGCTGGACAGCGTTCAGAATCTTGGCTGCGAACCGGCGTTCCTTTCTATGCTCGACCTGCTGCCGAATGAATTATCCCGCACGGATAAGGAGATTCTATATCTGCGGTATCAGTTGAATCTGAACTGTGTGGACATTGCCGAATATCTGCATATCAGTCACGAGGCCAGCCGTGCGCGCTTGAGCCGCGCCAAACAGCATTACGCCCACCTGCTTGCGAAGGAACGGCTGATGTGAGTTTCCCATCCTGCCGAATAGTTCCGCTGTGTGTATGCTGCGGGCAGCAGAACTGCACTATACAGGAAAAGTCAGCCGTTTTCGGCTGACTTTCCTTTATATCGTATTCTTTCTGCGCTTCTGCTCCTATTTCCGCGAGGATTTGACAAACCGCTCCAGCGTTTCCACCATCTCCGAGCCTTCCAGCGGCTTTGCAATATGCATATCCATGCCCGCAGCAAAGGCACGCTGACGGTCCTCTGCGAAAGCGTTTGCTGTCATGGCGATGATTGGAATGGTTCTCGCATCCGGACGCTTCATCGCGCGAATACGCCGCGTCGCTTCCAGACCGTCCATCACCGGCATCATCACATCCATTAAAATCGCATCAATTTCTCCCGGCCTGGAATCGGCAAAAATGCGTACCGCCTCCTCGCCATTCACTGCCTTGATGATGGAGGCTTCTTCCACATTGAGTACAAACTCAGCAATCTCCATATTCATCCTGTTATCTTCCGCAACCAGCACATGCAGTCCGGCAATAGAGCTGGTCTGCAGCAAGCGTTTCGGCTTGTTCCGCTTCTCCGGTGCATGGCAGATGCGGAACGGCAGCGACAGCGTAAACGTCGTGCCCACGCCCTGCCTGCTGACAAAGGACAGCGTGCCGCCCATTTTCTCCGCCAGACTTTTCGCAATCGGCATACCCAGACCGGTACCGCCGTATTCCGATCGAGCCGTATTCCGCTCCTGTGCAAACGGCTCAAATACATGCTTCTGAAACTCCTCGCTCATGCCGATACCGGTATCCGCACAGGTGAATTCAATCTGTGCAGTCTCCGGATCCGCACTCGGCTTTTCGCAGCATCCCAGCCTGATTTCGCCGCCCACACGGTTGTACTTGACCGCATTGCTGATGATATTCATCAGCAGCCGCCGCAGGTGCAGCGGACTGCCAATCAGGCAGCGGTGCTCAACCGGATAGCCATCCGTTATTATCGTAATGCCCCGCTCATGCGCCTGCTTATCCACCACCATACCAACGCTGTCCAGCAGTTCCTTGAGGTCAAACTCGCGTTCCTCCAGCATGATCTCGCCGGATTCCAGCTTGCCCATGTCCAGCACCTCATTTACCAGCTCGAGCAGCAGACCGGAGGCATCCCATATTTTCTTCCGGCACTCGGTCTGCTTGTCCGGATCGTCCTTGTAGTAATTCGCAATCTCAATCATACCGCGAATGCCGTTAATCGGCGTGCGGATATCGTGGCTCATGCGCTGCAGGAACTCGGTCTTAGCGCGGTTGGCCTGCTCGGCCTTTTCAGCGGATTCCATCAGCTGCTCACGGAATTCCCGCTCGCGCCGATCCCGCTCGGCCAGATATTCCCGCGCGGAACGTCTGCGGAACATCTGAATCGCGGTCAGCATGACCAGATAAATGATCAGCGCCGCCATCATATTTTTGACCATATCAGTCGCTACCATGCGGTCGGATACATAGGCGTAGATATAGTAGTCGCGGCTGCGGTCCAGACCGCCGAAATAGGTGCTGCCATCGCACTTGAAATGCCCGACCGCGGCGGACGAAAGATTCGCCTTGATCTGCTGCAGAATACGGCTGTCCTCCACCTTGGTATCAACCAGCTCTTCATCGTTGGACGCGATAATGCGGTCGCCGTTTGCCACCACAATCACACCGTCGTCCCTGGTGTTATAGCCCGCAAGCGAGCCCTGTATGGTCAGCGTATAATTGCGTGCATACTCCGCAGTGGTGTGATAGTATGCAACGATCACACCGGGCACATCTGTACGGCCGTACGCCGAAATATCCACATAGGAGCCGTCCGGCAGGTCAATCCGCGAAGCATAGGTCTTCTGCGGATACCTGACCACATTGAGCACTGTATCCCGCTCTATATACTCCTGCAGTGTCAGAAAATTCAGCAGATCACCGTTATACTCGCACTGCACGCTTCCATCTGTGTCCAGCAGAATAATGCCGGTCAGCCGCTGTTCCTGCGCATAGAACCGAAGCCGTTCTTCATCTACAGCCGAGCCTTCATAGCCGATATTGCGGTTTACCTGCTGTGCGTTGTCCATGATACGCATCAGGCTTTTGGTAACAGCTGCAGCATTGTAGCGTGTATAGGTCGTGCACTGCTCCTTCACATAATCTATCGTATTGCCGAGCTGTTCCCGTGTCTGCGCGCTCTCCGCACGCATCGTGTTAAAGCCGACCACGATAACCAGCACGGCGCCGATTGCAGCCGCAATCCGTTCGTACCGGCGTGCGGCTTTGCCCTTTTTAATCTGCAGCACAGTCCACCTCCAAATATTTATCCGGATCGGACAGATACCTGCCTATGATCGTTCGAGTCGTACCGTCTGCACGCATTTCCTCGAAAACCCGGGAAAGCTGTTCGCTCAGTCCGCGCGTGTCGTTTTTTGCAAACGCCACACCGATTCCTGTCGTGAGAATGCTTTCGTCCAGAATACGGTAATCCGCATCATAATCCTTCATATACTGCCGAATAGCGGTTTCGTGCGCCGCGATCGCATCCACATAGCCCTTGCCGAGAGAGGTGTAGAGCAGTTCGCGATCCTCCAGACTGTATACTTCACGCACAAGCGGAATGCGGCTGTCCGTTCGCTCGAGGAAAATACTCTCCGGCTTGGTGGTGGACTGCACGGCAATGGTCTTGCCCTCCAGATCGCTCAGCCGATAAATATCGCTGCTTCGGTTGACCGCAACCACCTGGCGGCTGATCATATACGGTTCGGTCCAGTTGTATTCGTTCTCGCGCCCATCAATGGAAAAACATCCCCAGATACAGTCAATATCACCATGTTCAACCAGTTTCTTCTTTTCTTCCCAGTCAATGCCGACGAAGGATACTGCATACCCCAGCCGTCCGAAGGATTCCTTAGCCAAATCCACATCCACGCCTGCCGGATTGCCGTTTTCATCGGTATAATTAAACGGCGGATAGTTGTCGCTGCCCACCTTGATCGTTATCGGTGTTTCCGCCCGGTGCTCCTGCATACCCTCGGCATGTTTTCCGCCCCCCCGCCCACCCCCCCCCCCCCCCCCCCGCCAGTGCTGCTGCAAATACACCGAAAATCCGTCTTTTGAGTCTCATGGCTTCCCCTGCTTTACTTTTTATCCTTATTATACCATTTTAAATCTATGAATGCCAGAGAGAATATGACATTTTATCCCAGTATTTTTCGACAACTTTTTTCACTTTATGTCGATTTTTTCGTACCCAAATCCGCCAGCAGCACCTTCATCTGCCCGCCGCAAACCATACCTTCCTGCGCAGCAATGTCGTTGCTCATGTCGATGGTGACGCACTTGTGCTCGCCGGTGCCGATCAAATAATACGCCTGCCGCATAACGGCGCTCTCACTGCAGCCGCCGCCGATGGTGCCCGCAGTAGCCGTATTGGCATCGACCACCATGTACGAGCCGGATTTTACTGGCGTGGAACCGCTGGTCTCGTACACGAGCATGAGCGTTTTTGGAATATCACCGCGTGCAGCGGTTTCCAGCAGTGGCAGGTCGATATCCTCTGCGGTGAGAATGCTGCTCTTGGAACGGCGGTCGGTCATGCGGCGGCGTTCCGCGATCAGCTCTGCCACGATAGAAATCGCGATCTCCTTGACGGTCAGCGCACCAATGTCCAGACCGATGGGCGTATGAATGCGGTCGAGATCTGCCCGAGAGAAGCCTTCTTTCTCAAGCATGTTCAGCAGACCGACCGTGCGTCTTTTCGACCCGATCATGCCGAGATAGCGCGGCATCATGCCGCGCAGAAGCTCCCGCAGGCAGTCCGCGTCATAACGATGCCCGCGCGTGATAACGGCAACATAATCGCTCTCTCGGATGCCGATTTTCTCGATTGCCGCCGGAAACAGATCACATACAATCTGCTTTGCTTCCGGAAAGCGCGGA
>OGQE01001304.1_pt1 | contig 23373 bp, 17 predicted proteins | sample 1553131 | NCBI WGS metagenome assembly OGQE01 (sample SAMEA2579929, study PRJEB22360) | human gut metagenome | biome: human gut; feature: human-associated habitat; material: faeces | place: Denmark | collected 2008/2010
CATGTGTCCGGTGCGGTTGATGCCGATCGGACGGTAGCGATGGCGGCTTTCCTCAGTTCCCTGCGTGCCGTACGGGTCATACGGGGTGCCTTCGAAGTGCGAACCGAGCAGGAAGTCGACATCCTCGACGGTCACGGCATTCTCCGGTTCGAGACACCATGGAATATCGTCCGATTCAGGGGTAAGGTTTTCCGCGTCGGCCGGATCGAGATAGCGGTACATGTACCAGGCGCGTGGCGTGTTGTAGATGTGGTCCTTCGCGGTGGCGGTGCCGAATACGATACGCGGGTTGCAGTGGCCGCCGTTCATGCCGCCCTGCGTACCCGCCGCGCGCCCAAGATGGTGCGTTTCGATGAATTCCTGCAGATCGGCGCTACACATGAATTCACGTGCGTCGCTGAAGGCGTCATCAAAATCGAAATAGTCGATGCCAAGCTGGTTGGGGATGATCGCGCATTTGTCGTCCAGCACGCGACGGGCGATCCAATGGAGGCCGCCGATGGTTTCGACGTACCAGATTTCGTCCACGTCGGAAATGATGATGCCGTTCGATTCGTACGTTCCGTACGTTTCGAGCAGTTCGGCCAGACGTTTCACGCCTTCGCGCGCAGTGCTGACATACGGCAATATGAGGGTGATGATGTCTTCTTCGCCGATGCCGCCTGGGGTTTCCGGCTTACCATTGGCTTCGTCGGCCGACTGCAGTGCGACCAGCGGGTCGGCGGCGAGCACGCGCTCGTTGACGGCGATGGTTTCGGTGGCGCTCATGGCCACGTTGCGTTCGTTGACGCCAGCTTCCGCAAGGATTCCACGATTTGGAAGCACGTTCGGTACGATGCTGTACCGGCATGGATTGTCGGGAAGGTCGATTTCAACGTGGCTCAGCACACTGCGGTAGTGCCGCGGCTGCTCCTGCGGTGCGACGACTACGAATTTCTTGGGATCGTAACGTCCCGAACCAGAGTCGTCATCTCGGGCGATGATGGTCGAACCGTCGTAACTTGCTTTTTTGCCTACAAGAATTGTGGTACATGACATGGTTTCGATTGTAGGCACACCAACACTCCGAAGACCATTTCGACGCCCGTCAGACGCCCGCGGTGGCGATTGGTCCGAATATGCTGTATACTATGTTGCTGTTGCCCCTCTAGCTCAACGGTTAGAGCAGCGTCCTTTTAAGTCGTGGGTTGTGGGTTCGAATCCCACGGGGGGCACAGGTTCGAAGTCCTGGAAGCCGATGGTTCTCAGGACTTTTTCATTTGTTTCGGGATGAGGTCTCAGCACTTCAATACGGAACGCACCATATCGCGCACCCCCTTTCGCTCACGAATCGCAATTTCGGTTGATTATTTCGCGACGTGCGCCGAAAAGTATGGAAAATAAGGCGATTTATACCCCCTACCGCACTATGCGGCACCACCTTTCGCTCACAATCGTAAGGAAACGAGCAAAATCGCAATATGTGTTCCGAAATGAACAGCGAACAGCCCGCGGGCGATTCGCGGACGGACCATACGCATGCAACCGGCGTGGCGCAATCGAGGATAATGATAGACTCGAATATATCGAACATTTGTTCGTATAGATTCGGTATTACGGGAAATTCCCCACTATATACAGTGGGCAAACGTACGAAACGCCACTACGGGTAGTGTATACTGATGAACGGCCCGAGCAGCCGGGCAAAATCGAAAAACGTGGCCGACAAGATCTTCCGCACCAAAGGAAGCCGATTGCATAGGGAGGAAAAGTAATGACCGTGACCGTCTTCACCAATCCGAACAATCCTCAATGCGAGGCCACCGAACAAGAGCTTTCCAAACTGGGAGTGCGGTACGTGGCGGTCGATTTGACGCAGAATCCGTCCACATTCGAACAGATCAAGGACGCCGGCTTCAAGCAAATTCCGGTCGTCATCTCACCGAATTCCTCATGGAGCGGACATCGCCCCGACCTCATCCGCCAGCTGGCGCAAAGCATCGCGGCGTAGGCGCGGCAACAGCAGTCAAGCATCCAGACAGCCGGAAGGCACGAATCCCAAACGGCAATAATCCGGAAGAATCAAATCCCCCGCGGCAAAACCCGCAACAAAACCCCACTGCAATCGTCCGAAATCGTTCAAAATCAGCCACCCAAAGCAAAGCGGCCAGCCGGAACATCGCCCGACCAGCCGCTTAGCAAAACCCGCAAAACGCAAAAACCAGCCTACATACGACCGGCAGTGGACGGGTCGATCTTCATGGTCTGGAATCGGTGGGCCATGAAATCGTCATTGAAATACGTGGCGAAGAACTGCGAAACGGGCGAATTCTGCGCAACCCCAGCCATGCGGGAATACCAAGCGTCAAGCGCCATCAGCGTCATCACGCCATCGACGAAAATGAGTATGAAACAGACCAGCGTCAACGAATAGCGAATCTTCCACGGAATACGCTGGATCAATCGCAATAATCGCGGCAGAATCAACTTGACCCAAACCAAGCCAAGGACGCCCCAGAAGAACATGTATTTGCCGGATGTACGCCCGTCAATCGAAAGCCATTGCCCCGTGTAATCCCATGCGCGAATACCGAACGCGGCCTGCATGAACCAGCTGGTGAAATATTCGAACGCGCCACCGATCACCGCGCTTGAGCAGAAAATCAGCAACCAATTCGACTGCCACAAATGGTTGAGCAACACGGTGACGATCACCACGCCAAAACCATAGATGGGCGAGAACGGCCCCCATAGGAAGCCCGCACGGTCCTGGTATTCGCCAAACAGGATGAAATAGTAGATGGTTTCGATCACCAAACCGAACACACAACCAATGGTGAACAGCCAGAACAGATTGAAGAAATCCAGCGAAATATAGCCTTTGCCGGTCAGGTCGCGGCCGGCCATGCCTTGGGAGGCGGCGTTCTCATACGCGCTGCGGGCGTCCATGCGCCGCAACGCGAACTGCAGCCGGCGCTCCTCCCGCAGCGATGGGTCGGCGGTGATGTGCAGGGCGATCAGCACGACAAGCTGGACAGCCGGGCTGACAAGGTTCAGGCCAAGCCCCTTCAACGCCAGCGACAGCAGGCCTTCGGCGAGCGTAAGCGGAATCAGCAGGTACGTCCATTGCGCGATGTGCCGGCGTTTGTTCCTGAAAAGCAGCACGCCGAACACCGTCAGGCACGCGGTGGTGACCATCAGCACGACCGCGTGAATCGCCGACAGAATCGTGGTGAGGCTCAGCGCGTCGAACGTCATATCGCCGGAAAGCACGGCCTGCACGACGTACAGGCACGACAGCACGATGATCGGCAGCGTCACCACGCCTTCAATAAGCATGACGATGCCGTAAATGCGAACGATTAACGGCAGACGACGGTCAGCGGGATTGCCGACTTCGCCAGTGCCCTGCTTTCCGCCTTCTTCGATAGCCGCGATTTCGGTTTCGGCGGCAATCGCCTTGATTTCTCCATCCGTCTTGCCCGCGGCGGAATCCTCGGATCGTGATTCAGATTGTGCGGTTTCGCTCATATGCCGCTCCTTCCTTCAGCCCACGCTACCAAACGTAGGCAATATCCGCCGCAAGAAAAGCGGTTCAGGTGCGATTATTAGCGGACGCGAGCAAAAGAGGGGGACGTCAGCTGGCTGCAATCGCCATTCGCACACCACCTTTCGCTCACGTCCGCAAGAAATGGCGATGCATAGCGCATCGTGAGCGAATGGGGGTATAAATACGGACGGAAAATAGCGATTTATTACCACCTTTCGCTCACGGACATACAGAAATGGCGATTTGTCACGGACGTGAGCGGAAGGGGCTACGTCAGCCGGCGATGGTTTTGCCGAGGCTTTGCCGCAGTACTCGACCCGATTTCCGTCATCCATGAAACGCGATGGCGATTGTCCAAGAGCACGGTATACGATACGAACCGCGTAGCGCTACGGAACACGTATCGCCATATAAGGGAATTGATTCGCCAAACCGGAGAGACAATGCACAACGTACTGCAGATCCTGCGCCGTGACTTCAAACGATTGGTCACCGTACCCGCCGCGTGGGTGATTATGATCGGCCTGATTCTCATTCCCCCGCTATACGCATGGTTCAACATCTACGGGTTCTGGAATCCCTATGGCAACACGGACAGCATCAAAGTGGCCGTGGCCAACATGGACGAAGGCACAGACAACGCGCTGCTTGGCAAAGTCAATCTCGGCGATCAAATCGAAGGCACGCTGAAGAGCAACGACCAGCTCGGCTGGGAGTTCATGGGCAAAGCCAATGCGATGGAAGCGGTGGAGTCGGGCGACTGCTACGCCGCAATCGTCATCCCTTCCGACTTCAGCGAAGATCTGGCCAACGTCGTCACCAACAGCAAGCATCGCCCCACGCTCGAATATTACGTGAACGAGAAGGCGAGTCCGATTTCGCCGAAAATCACCGACCAAGGCGCGACCGTGGTCGACCGCACCGTCAACAACACCTTCGTCTCCACCGTCAGCGACGTGCTCGTCAAAGCCGTCAACTCGGCCAACGGCACCATCAGCGGCAACACCAACGCCATCGCCAACGAAACCATCGGCGAACTCGACAACACCAAGCGGAACGTAGGCACGATCCGCTCCGCAATCGCGGATCTCGACACCCAGTTAGCCAATGTGCCACAGCAGACAAAAGCAGCACGCAATGCCCTGAACGACGTGCAGCTGGCCGCGGCGAGCGCAGGCAGAGGACTAGCAGGCGCATCCACCGCCATCGGCACAGCGCAAACCCAGCTCAACACGCTTTCGTCCAACGCCAACAGCGCGCTGGAAACCGGATCCGGACTTGTTTCCCAAGCGACGGCGCAATCCACAGCCAGCATCAACCAGATCTCGTCGGCGGTATCCGCGGCAAGTGGATCGGCACAGCAGGCGGTGACCGGCATGCAAAACATCACCGACAGCAATGCGAAACTGCTCGAGAAGCTCAAATCCGCCAGCGACAACGCGCAATACCAGCAAATCATCAGCAAACTGGAGAATACCAACAACACGGCAGCCGGAACACTCGCCGACCTCAAAACCCTGAGCGAGAACACACAGGCCACAGCCGGCAGCGTATCCAAACTGTCCACCGATTTCAACATAGGCACGCAGAACTCGCTCAAAAGCGCAGGCACGGCGCGCAACGCCATCAATTCAGGCGCACTGCCGCGACTGAATTCCGCGCTGGGCTCGCTGGCTGGGACGGCCGGAACACTTGCCGGCACCGTGACCAGCCAGGACAGCGTGGTCAGGCAAACCAACATCGTGCTCGACCAACTCGACCAAGTGGCGTCAGACACCCGCATCGGCCTTGAGCAAACCGACCAGCAGCTGGCGAAGATGGAGACGAAGCTCACCACCGTCAGCACCGACCTGAAGGCGCTGGGCACTGCGGATCTGCTCGCATCGTTGACCGGCAGCGGTTCGCTTGACGCGGATAAGATCGCCTCGTTCATGGAGTCCCCGACCGTAATCGACACGAAGAACGTGTATCCCGTCAACTCCTACGGCTCCGGCATGGCTCCGCTGATGACTAATCTGGCACTGTGGGTGGGCGCGTTCGCCTTTGTGGTGATCTGCAAAGTGGAGGTGGACGACGAGGGGCTTGAGGGTCTCGATCCGACCGCAACCGAAAAGTATCTGGCCCGATACCTGTTGCTCGGCACGATGGGCGTCATTCAAGGCGCGATCTGCACCGTTGGCGATCTGATACTCGGCGTGCAGACGGCTTGCGCGCCACTGTTCATACTGACCGGCATGATCACATCGCTGGTATATCTGAGCATCACGTACGCGCTGTCCACCACGTTCATGCACATCGGCAAGGGCCTGTGCGTGGCGTTGGTGATCGTGCAGATTCCAGGCGCTTCCGGCCTGTATCCGATCGAGATGATGCCGAAATTCTTCCGCATGGTCTATCCGTTCGTGCCATTCAGCTATTCGATAGACGCATTCCGCGAGACCATCGCCGGCTTCTACGACGGCCATTGGACCAAGGCGATCGGCACGCTGCTGCTGTTTGCCGCCATGGCGTTCGTCATCGGTCTGGCGGTCCGTCCTCTGTTGGTCAACCTCAACCGACTGTTCGCCCGCGAAATCAAGGAAAGCGACATGATTATCGGCGAGGAAGTGGAGCTTCCGGAACGCGGATACAACATGTCCCAAGCCATTCAGGTGCTGGCCGACAAAGGCGGCTACCGCGAGGTGATCGAGGAACGCGCAAGTCGGTTCGCGGAACTGTACCCGAAACTCAAGCGCGGAGCTCTGGTGATCGGATTCGTAGTTCCGGTAACTCTGGCGGCGGTGTTCTCGTTCACCAACGGAGAGAAAGTGGTGGTACTGGCCACGTGGGTCGTCTGGATTCTGCTCATCATGGGCTTCCTCATGGTCATCGAATACATGCGCGATAATCTGAACCGTCAAGTGGAGCTCGGCCATTTGAGCGATGAATCGATCCAATCCATGCTGGTGGAGCGCCAAGCGGCACGCATCCGTCGCAAAAAGCGGGCGCAACAGGAACGGCGGAACAGACTGCTGCGCAAAACGCGAAAACGCACCAGCGGCAAACGCACGACATCCGATAATCGCAATACCAGCGTCATCAAAGAAACGACGGAAAACGTGACGGGCGTCAACCACAATGAAGATGACGGAATCGCCATACTGGTGCAGAAAATGCAGAAAATGCAGACGACCGGTCCAAGCGCCGCCGCGAACGATGCCGCCACGGACACCACCGAGACTACCGAGACCGCCGAGACAACCGAGACAACCGAAAACACCGAGGAAAGGAGCAACGCATGAAAACCATCTGGAAACTGTTCGTCGGCGACATCCGGCGAATCACCAGCAACGTCGTCTCCATCATCATCGTCATCGGACTCGTTGTGATCCCCGGCATCTTCACATGGTTCAACGTGGCCGCCAGCTGGGACCCGTTCGCCAATACCGGCAATCTGAAATTCGCCGTAGCCAATGAGGACGACGGATACCGGTCCGACCTCATTCCAGTGAAGATCAACATCGGCGACCAAGTGGTTAACACGCTGCGTTCCAACGATCAGCTCGACTGGACCTTCACCACCAAAAAAGAAGCCATCAACGGCACCAAATCCGGCAAATATTACGCAGCTGTGGTGATTCCAAAGAACTTCAGCACCCGTATGATGACGTTCTTCGCATCCGATGGCAACCACGCCGAAATCGCCTACTACAACAATGAAAAGAAGAACGCCTTGGCTCCGAAGATCACAGGCCAAGGCGCCGATACGGTCAGCGCGCAGGTCAACGAGACGTTCTCCGAAACACTGACCAGCACCGCGCTGAGTGTGGCATCGCAACTCGCCAACCAACTCGACAAGCCAGCCGCACAGGAACAACTCACGCAGTTCAACGGCAATATCAGTGACTTCGCGGAAACGCTCACCGACGCTTCCGGAACGCTCCGCACGTTCAGCACGCTGACCCAAAGCGCACGGCATCTGCTTGAGTCCTCCGACGGTCTGATCGCCAATGTCAGCGGCAATGCGAAAAGCGTAGGAACAACACTCAAGCAAGCCGGCAGCGGCGTGGAGAATCTGACGGGCGCGTTGAAGACCGGCACCACCGCGCTGGGCACGGCTCTGACTGATTCCGCCAACAGCTTCACAGCCATGGAAGCAGATGTGGACAGCCTATTCGGCAATGCGGGCACGCAGGCCGGCAACACCGCCAACGCATTACGCAACCAGGCCACGAACATCAGCAAGCAGGCGCAAAGCTACCAGCAGATCTATGATTCGCTCGACGCGCTCAGCGCAAACGAAAAGCTGCCGGAAGCGGTGAGGAACGCCATCGACCATCTCAAAACCAACGTCGGCACCACCATCACACAGCTCAACGACCTAGCATCGGCGCTGAATGGCAGCGCCGACAACATCGACGCCAAAGTAAGCGATACCACGGCCGAACGTGCGGAGATCAAGAAACTGGCGCAGCAGGCGGCAACGTCCGTCAGTGGCATCAAAACCGACTATGAGAGCCAACTGAAACCGCAACTTGACGATATCGCCACGTCCATTACCAGCACCACCACCGCGCTCAATGCCACAGCGGCCGATCTGAAAGGCGCGCTGGGCAATCTGAACGGCACCACCAAGACCGCGGATAAGAATCTGACCGCCATCAGCAGCGTGTTGGATTCCACCGCCGATAGTCTGGCCGGCGCGGGCAAAAAACTGGGCGCATTCACAGGAACATTGACCGATGCGCTGAACAGCGGCGATATGAGCGCCGTCAAAGATGTGCTCAGCGATAATACCGACTCGTTGGCCGCCGCGCTTGCAGCCCCTGTAAAAGTGAAACGCAACGCGGTGTTCCCAGTCAAGAACTTCGGTTCGCAGATGGCACCGTTCTACACGATCCTGCCGCTGTGGGTCGGTTCGCTGCTCATGGCAGTGACGCTCAAGACCACCGTCTCGCGTAAGGTGCGCAAGGAACTCGACGACCCGAAACCGCATCAGCTGTTTCTCGGACATTACGGTGTGTTCGGCGTGATCGGACTATTGCAGAGCACGTTCTCCTTGGGAGGCAGTCTGCTGTTCCTCCATGTCCAGGCGGTGCATCCGCTGCTGTTCATGCTGTCCGGCTGGGTGAGCAGCCTAGTGTTCTCGTTCTTCATCTACACGCTCGTGGCCAGCTTCGGCAACGTCGGCAAAGCCATCGGCGTGCTGTTTCTCGTCATGCAGATCTCCGGAGCGAACGGCGCATATCCGCTGGCCGTACTGCCGAAAATCATCAGCGGCATCAGCCCGTTCCTGCCTGCGACGCATTCAATCACAGCAATGCGCGCGGCGATCGGCGGAATCTACAGTAACGATTACTGGTTTGCGATTGGCGCGCTACTGCTGTTCATTCCGCCGCTGCTGCTGATAGGCCTGCTACTGCGCATTCCACTGGTCAAGTTCAACCATTGGTACGTAAGCAAGCTGGAAAGCACGAAAGTAATCGCGGCATGATGAGAGGAACCACGCAAGAGGTCACGCGGAAGACGGTGCAAAAAACCACGCAGGAAGACGTCGGCACAGCACGTGGCCGACGTGAGCGATTACGGGAGCAAACCGACCGCAAAATCATGAAAGCCACATTGGGGATAGTGATTTCCGATGGTATCGGAGCGGTGACCATCGAAGAGGTCGCACGACGTTCGGGGGTAGCAAAGACCACAATCTACCGACGCTACCGAAACGCCGACGATTTATTGCAACGCATCCAACCGGAAGTTGCCGGACTACCGAATTTCAACGATTTGAAGCCGTCGCGGAACGGACTGGCCACCATGCTGCAACGCATCCAGGACTGCTTCGACAGCGAACTCGGATTGAAAGCCGTGGGCGTGGTGCTGTCTTCCGACAACGCCACGCTGAAGGCGATCGCAGCACAAGTGCTGGCGCCGGCCGAAGAACGGTTCGTGGGGTTCATGGAACGTGGCATCGCCGACGGAGTGTTTCAAAACCGTTTGGACTACACGTTCCTGTTCAGCACGGTGCTGGGTTCCATGCTGGCTTGCAAAGCGTTGGCGGGGCAGGAAGCCGGAGGGGAACGGCAATCCGGCAAGGAACGCAAGTCTGATTCCTGGGCCGAGAACATGGCCACGTTGCTCTGGCCGAACGTATGCGCCGAATCCGCACGGTAACCACAGGAAAACCGTCCGCACCGACGCAAGACGGGCATGCCGTGTCGGTTTCAGAAGGAATGGGCTATTGGATTGACGCTTCTTGACGCGCCACTTCCAACGCCTTGTTGAAGGCTTCGGAGGTCCAGCTGGCGCCGGCGAGCTTGTCTACTTTGAGATCCTTCAACGGCTTGCCGACCACCGCATCCGGTACGGCTTTGGCGAAGTCGTTCTGATGCTTTTTGGAGATGGACGTGAACGGATGCCCAACGATTTCCACGGCCGTCACGTTCTGGTCCTTAACGGTCAGATGCACGTCGATGGTATCCTCGCCGACCGGCCCGTACTGGCCGTTGATCGAATAGTCGCCATCCGCGTAGTTGCCGGTGTCCTGCTTGTCGGATGTTGCGGAATTCGCGTCGGCACGGTTTTTGGTGGCGTCGCCGTCGTCTGCCGTGTCGCCGGACGCCTTGCCGTCAGTTTTCGACTTCTCTTCCTGCGATTGCACGCTTTCACCGGAATTGCCGGCGTATTCGTCGTCCATCGGCGTTGCCTTCGGTTCGCCGCATGCCGACAACAGCGCGATACTCGCCGCGGACAGTGCGATGACTTTGATTGCGTTCGATTGTGCGGCGCTCATGCGCGCTCCCCTTCCGTGCCGTCGGCGTCCGCGTCCGTATCTCCGGTTTTTGCGGCCTTCGTAGGGTCGGCGAACAAAATCGCGACACCGCCGTTCTGTGCGCCTTCCTCGGCGGAACCGGTGTGCGCAGGCTTGCCACCGGCCGCCTCGTACGCACGTTTCGCCTCCTCGTCATTCCACTGTTCACCGACGAGCACACCATGGTTGAGCATGATTTCGCGTTGTGCGCAGGAGGCGACGAGCGCATCGTGCGTCACGACGATGATCGTGGTGCCCTGCTCGTGCAGCTGACGGAACAGGTCGAGCACGATCTTCTCATTCCTCTCATCGAGATTGCCGGTCGGCTCGTCGGCGAGAATCAGCTTCGGGCAGTTGATGAGCGCTCGGGCGATGCACACGCGCTGCTGCTCACCGCCGGACAGCTGGCCGGGCAGGTGATGCGCACGCTCCTTCAATCCCACTCGTTCCAGCGCTTCCATCGCCTGCTTCTCGTCGACCACGGAATGGTAGTATTGCGCCACCATCACGTTCTCCACCGCCGTCAGATGAGGCACGAGGTAAAACTTCTGGAACACGAGTCCGATCATGTTCTTGCGCACGTCGGCGAGCTGGCGGGCGTTCAAATCCTCCAATCGCCGGCCTTCAAGCATGACGGAACCCTTCGACGGCGTATCCATGCAGCCGATCATGTTCATCAGCGTGGTTTTGCCGGAACCGGACGAGCCGACAATCGCCAGCCATTGCCCTTGCGGAACGGTCAGACTCAGGTCGTCGACGGCGTGCAGATCGCCGTAAATCTTGGAAATGTGGTCGAGTTCCAGCAGCATATGTTCGTTGTCCATGATTATTCCTCCCTCAAAACGATGGCGGGGTCGATACGGGTGGCGCGGCGGACCGGCGGAATGGAGGCGATGACGGCGATCGCCACGGAAAGCAACAGCGACCCAACGCAAAGCAGCCAGTTGAGGCCGAGCGCACGGCCGAAAACGGTGGAGCACAGCACACGCGCCAGCACATAGCCGATAGCAGTGCCGAGCAGACCGCCGATCAAGCCGTAGATGCCGGATTCCACGTAGAATTCGACGCCGATGGCGCGTGAATCGGCGCCGAGGGCCTTGCGCAGGCCGATTTCGTTGCGACGCTGGCTCACAATGGAGCTGATGGTGGTGCCCACGCCGACAAGCGTCAGCACGAGCACGACGAGCGAGACAATCCAGAACAGGGTCTGCAGCATGGCGATGATGCGGGTGTCGGACGAGGTGATTCTGGTGACGGTCTGCGCTTTGACGGCGCTGTTCGGGTTTTTGTCGGCACTGCGATTGATGTTGTTGACGATGTCGTTGAGCTCGTCGCCCATGGCGTTCACGGAGTATTCGACCACGTCGGCGCCGCGCTTGGAACCGGCGAGTTTGGCCACGTCCGCGGTGGTGGCGTAGATGATGGAATCCTCGTTGCCGCCGGTGTCGACGATGCCGGAGATGCGGAATTCGGTGCCGTTGTTATCCATGATGTCGGACGAGACGCGGCCGTTTTCCGTGGCTTGCGTGGTCTGTTCGCCTTGCGTAGTTTGCGTACTCTGCGTGCCCTGCGCGGACGATTCTGCCGTTTCAGTTGATTCGTCCGAATCGGATTTTGCGGACGCGGAAGAAGACGCTGAAGAAGACGCGTCGGCGGCGCGGTAACCGATGGGGAAACGGCCGGCGGCAAATCGCGACTTTCACGCCGAGCGCGTCGGCGACGTCGCGGCCGACCATCACGTTGCCCGAGCCGGGCCAATCGCCCGTCACGTTCCAATGGCGATTGAGCGCGCGGACGGCTTTCACGTCCACGCCGGCGATGGTGTACGGCGCGGAATTGATGCGCACGCTCTCATACCGGTATGCGGCTGATTTCACGCTGTGTCCGGCGCCGACGAGCGCCGTCACGTTGCGTACGGTTGCAGTATCGATGCCTTGCGATTTGCCCGTTGCGGACGCGGGCGTGACGATCAGGTTCGCGCCGTACGCGCGCATTTCCTCGTTCATCTGCTGCGGCACCGCGACGCACACGGATGCAAGGCAGAACAGCGTGGCCGCGCCGACGAGCGACGCGATCACGGCCATCATCGCACGGGAGCGACGGCGGAACACCGCGCCCCACAGCATGGTGAAGAACATCTTGCGATTCGTCATCGCACACCCCCTACGAAAGCCAAGCACAACTCACCTACCATGCAGCACCTCCGCCGGACGCAAGCCCAGAATCGCCCGAATCGACGAAAGCGAGGCCACGAGCACAGTGACCGCCAGCAACACGAAAACCAACACGAACACCATCGGACGCATGGTGATGCCCGAGCCGAACACCACGTGCCCCACGATCTGTGCAACGCCCGAGCCAAGCAGCGCGCCGGCAATCGCACCAACCAGCGAAATCACCGCCGTTTCGGCGAGCATAAGGCGCGAAACCGCGCCGTCCGTGGCGCCGATCGCCTTCAACAGCGCCAATTCCGAACCGCGTTCGCCAATCGACGCGGCCATCAGGTTCGCCACGGCGATCGCGGCGGCAACCAGCGACAGCACGGTCATCAGCACCATCACCGCCTGCGTCTTGTTCAGCACATCGCCCTGCAGCGCGGCCACCTGGCGCACCTGCTTGGCCACCGCGCCCGGCAGCACCTCTTCGATCTGGTACGCGATCGACGACGGATACGCGGTGCAATACCACGTCTCCCACTCGTCCTGCGTGAGCGCGTTCGGATTCTTCGACGCCTTGCGCGCGAGGTCGTTGTCGGGCGTGGTGAGCGCCTTGACTTCAATCTTGTCGATGTAATTCGGCAGATTCGCAAGCGTTTGCGCGGCGATGGACGGCATATAAATGGCGCTGTTGTCGGAATCGCCCGAATCGAAGATGCCGACGATTTTCACTTTCACGCGATTGCGTTCGGTGGAGGATTTGCCGGTTTTCCCGGTACCTCCGTTCGTATTGTCGTCCGCACCGACGGCGATCGTCTTGTCGAGCGTAACGCTGTCACCGACGTTCACGCCCAGTTTCGCGGCGAGCGCGCTGCCGACCATCGCCTGCTCGCTGTCGTCTTTCGGCCAGGTTCCGTTGATTTTCCACCATGAGCGCATGCCGTTCATGCCGGCCACGGTGGACTCGCCGGAGTCCATGTGCAGGGTTTTCGCGAACCACGTGCCCACGATCGGCACGTTGGTCGCCTTGCATTTCGCCGCGGAAGCAGCCGCATCTGACGCACCAGCCGTTCCAGCAGAGCCAGCCGAACCAGCCCCCGAACCGACACACCCCGCATCCGCGTGGATGTTCAATTCCGGCGCGAAATTGGTGATGTTGAACGCCCAGAAGATGGTCTTGATCTTCTGCGCGTCCGACTCCTTCAGAAACGCGGTCGGGTCGGCGCTGTCCGCCGCAGCCGAGCCGTCGGAAGTGGAACCCCCGTCCGAACCGGACGAACTACCCGAAGCCGAGCCAGCAGAATCGCCGGTATTGTACAAATCGCTCACCACAGCGTCGGACTTCGGCTGCACGACGATATTCGAACCGTACGTGCTCAGCTCCGCGTTGAGCTTGTCGCCCACGTCGAACACCACGCCGAGCATGGCCACGCTGACGGTGGCGGACAGGCACACGGTGACGGCGATGAGCAGACGGCGTTTGAACTGCCGGCTGAACGAGCGAGAGATCATTTTCAGGAAGAACATGGCACCCCCTTACCTTTCTCGGCACTCACTGGAAATGGCTCGACAGCGCGTCGAGCGTGGACGTTTGGATGACGATTTTGCCCGGCTTGACCTGGTAGTCGAACGGTATCGGGTTGCAGCCGCCTTTGAAGCCGATGGTGGCGAGGTTGATGGCCACATCGCACTTCTTGCAGATGATTTTGCCGTCCTTCTCGTAGTAGCCGGCGTCGCCGCAGTTGTCGCACGCGTCGAGGCCGACGCCGTACGCGCCGCCGTTCTTCTTGATGATGATGAATCGCATGGAGGTGCCGTCCTTCGCGCGGTATTCGAAGCGGTGCAGGTGGCCGTCGGAAATCTGGCTGAATTTGATGGTGGCCACGCCGTCGGCGAGCGAGTAGTCTTCCGGCGGCGACAGCGTGACGACTTTCTGCGTTTGCGCGACGCCGTACGTCAGGGCCACGGTGACGCAGATCATGGCGACCAGGCTGAACGCGCCGGCCGCTTTCGCGCGGCGGCGGAACGCGATATGCGTGCGTGCGATCGCCTCGTTGGCGCCGGTCGGCTTGACTTTGAAGCCCATGACGATGCTGGCGATTGCCGGAATGGCGAAGACGAGCGCCATTGCGATGGTCAGGCTGCGCTGATGGTTGATGCCCCACACGAGCGCGAGGAAGGCGGCGGTCGGGAAGCTGACGATGCGTTTGGATTGGAGGATCTGCGCAAGGTCGGTGAAATGCTGTGCGAACAACAGCGCGACCAACAGCAGCACCGCCGTCGTGAACGACCAGCGGACGGCGGTGGAACGCATCGTGCGGAAGATAAGCGCGGCGATGATTGCGACGGCCGCGCCCAAAGCGAAGCCGAGCGCGCGCAACAGCATGTCGGAAGTGAAGATGGGATCGCCCGGCTCGACGAAGATCGTCAGTCGCAGAATCACGTCGGGCAGCGCACGAAAGGTGGTGGCCGCGATCGCAAGCGCCGCAACGAGATTCGCGATGTCGAGCAGCGCGCGGTGGTTGTGCCAGTCGGCGGTGATGCGGCGGGCGAACAGGACGATGACGAACACGGCCACGTCGAGGATCACGCAGCACCACAGGGTCGGATAGTTGACGAACGTGCGTTGCGTGATGACGGCGGTGGCGCGCAGCGCGGCGAATACGACTGCGCCGGCGAATCCAACAACGAAACCGGCCAGCCGCCAGTACGCGCTCAGAGGCTTTTGTTGCCCCCCCCCCACGCGGGGCATGGGGATGGATCATGTATACCCGCCCCCCCACCCCCCCCTGCAACACCGTCACAAACTGCAGCAGCATCCCAAAATCCTTTCATCCAAAAACCCAACTCAAAGAGCCCAACGATTCCCATTCCGCCCCATCCCAAAGAGTCCCACCCCTCTCACCCCTCCTAAAATGCGAGGATTTCCCGGACCCCCTCCACAATCGCAGAGGTGAATCCATCCCCCTAAACGCGAGAGAGCGGTTTCGGTATGCATTGCCCGACCGTAAGCTTGGCCGAACGGCCTTGAATGTGTCGGGTGATGCATACCGAAACCGCGAACGGGCTACGCTAGGAGATCACCACTCCTGCGGCGTATAGTTCCAGTCCGGGAAGGTGACCTCGATCGGTTCCGTCCAGAAGCGTCCCTTCACACCCGTCTCCGGATCGACGTGCAGCATCCAGCCCTTCTTCTCCGGGGATTCGATCTTCAGCACGAGTTTGTACGCGCCGGCCTTGTCGAGCTTGACGTTGGCGCCGTAGTGCGGGCCGTCGGAGGCGTTCATCTGCATGAAGGTTCCGGAGGCGACGGACGCGTTGGAGGTCTTGTCGATGATGTCGTAGTTGACGGTCAGGTCCGGCACGAAATCGCCCTTGCCGTAGCCGAGTTCGGTGCCCTTCTGGTTGGCATGGATGTCGGCTTCGAGGTGGAAACTCGCATCGGCGGCCTTGAGGCCCATGCCGGACGGTTCCATGTCGATCGGCTGGAAGTACACGGCGTTGACGGTCAGAGCGTCAACATCCTGATCGGAGTGCTTCTCGTCGACCTGAATCTCTTCGAAGCCGGCGCCGTTGCTGTCATCAGCGCTGGAATCGCTGGATTTGTCGGTGGTGTCCGAAGTGGAGGTGTCGGACTTGGCATCGGATGCGGAATCGTTGGAATTGCCGCATGCGGACAGGGAGAAGGCCATGGAGCCGGCCAGCAGGATGCCGAGCAGAGCGGCGATCTTCTTGTTCTTCATTTCTCTTTCCTTTGTTGTTGGATGTGGAAAAAATATCGGTAAATCTCGGAAAATTTGCGTATTACTTGCGATTGTCAGGCGTGCGCAACTTGCGTTTGCGTGCGAAGCCGACGGCGAACAGCGCGAGTACGGCAATCGCCGCGATCGTTTGTGCCGCAAGGCATTCGACGTACGGATACAGGCCGATCCAGTCGTTTGTGGGCACGCTGGACAGGTAGTGGCCGTCGATCAGGTCACCTTCGATGAGCGCGTGGATGCCACCGCCGGCGAAGATGACGACCAGCACGGCCATCAGGATCGACGTGACGAGGAAGAACGGGCCAATCGGAATCTTTACGGAGGTGAAGCGCAGCACGAGGAAGATGACGAGCAGCACCACACCCGCGGCGATGCCGCCGATCCACATGCCTTGCGCGTCGCGATTCATCGAGTAGATCGATTCGTAGAAGATGACGGTTTCGGCGCCTTCACGGAACACGGCTAGGAAGCTCAGCATGGCGAGCGAAACGACCATACCCAGGCCCACGCCTTCGCCGGCGGCGACTTTGTTTTGCGCGTCGGCCACGGCGGACTCGGTTTTGGTGCGGATGTAACGGTTCCACGCTTCCACGGAACTTTTGTTGAGCATCCAGTTGCTGGTCCACAGCAGCATGAGCATGGCGATCAGCGCGCACACGCCTTCGCTGATTTCCTGGACCGGACCGGAGCCTCCGAACAGGAACGTGAAGAGCACGGCGATCAGACCGGAGCTGGCAAGGCCCGCGAGCACGCCCAGGTAGATCCACTTGGTGAAACGCTGGTTGCCGGATTTGACGAGGTAGGCCACCACGGCGGCCACCACCAGCAGCGCTTCGAGACCCTCGCGGATCAGGATGAGGAACGCCTGTCCGGCGGAGCTGGTGATGGCTTTGGTGAAGGCGTTGACGTTGCCGGCCGCGCCACCGTCGAGGGTGGCCGCGTCTTCGACGAGCCAGCTTTTCAGGTCGTCGACGAGCTTTTTGGTCTCCTTGTCGGAACCGCCGTCGCGCATGGTTTTGCGGGTCATTTTGAACTGGTATTCGACCTGCGAGACGCGGTCGCCGGAGATGGCGTTCATGACGTTCTTTTCGAAGCCGAGCTTTTCGTAGTACTGGTAGTACGCGTTGTTGACGAGGCTGGAGCCTTCCGCGCCCTTGCCGGAGATGGCGGCTTTGTAGGCTTTGTCGAGGATGACGTTCATTTCGCTGGCGACTTCGCCCCACGTGCGGTCGCCTTTGCCTTTGGAGGAGTTCTTTTTGGCCGCGTCGAGCTTCTTACGTTCGGCTGCGGTCTGTTCGGCGCGCTGCTTCGCGTAGGTTTTGGGGTCGGCGAGGTTCGCGTTGCCATCGAGCGTCTGCGCGGTGGCGGTGAGGTCCGCGTTCAGCGCATCGATTTTGCCGGCGATCGCGCCGCCCTGGCCCTGCTGGTAGGCGAGGCCTTCCAAGTCGGTGAACTGTGTGAGCAACGCCTGCTGCTTGTCGGCGGAAATGGTGTCGTTGACGGCCTTCGAGAAGTTGGAGGCGTCGTAGCCGATCCAATGCGCGGTCTGGAAGCCGGTGCCGGCTTGGCCGTAATCGCCGTCGTTGTAGTCTTTTTCGGCGGTGGCGAGCTGCTTGGCGATGTTCTGCGCAGCGGCGGTCCAGGAATCGAAATTCGTCTGGTTGCCGTCAGCGGCGGACGCCTGCCGCGGCATCGCGGTGCCGGCGAACAGCGTGGCGAGCGCGATCATCAGCGCGGCGACGAGCGCGGCGAGACGGCCGGAAGCCGAGACGCGCGAATCGCACGAATCGTAGGAACCGGCTGCGTGGCGCTGCGCGACGCGAGATGACATGGGTCGAACCTTCCTTCCGCAAATCTTTTCGGCGCGCTTTCCCCGACGTACCCGACGTACGAAGCGCGCATCGGAAGCCAAGATAGAACGAAACTTTTTTGAATAACAGTCTTGATTTTTAATTGGTCTTGTTGTATCGCGCATGGAAAAACGTTGGAATTCCGCCGTTTTTATTTTTCCCGTTTTCCGTGTGTCGTCTCACATTGTGACGCTCACCGCCGTTCCGCAACACCCCCGTCCGCCCGAAAACGTGAAGCGAACTCCATGCCAAAGCGTCGGTCTGTATAATCGCGACTTGCATAATCACGATTAGCATAATCGTAACCATACAAAGCTACGGGGGTATCAAAATAAGGCGATGCCTCATGCCACATATAGCGCATATCAGGTTGCCCAAGCACGAACTACGCCAAGCCGGGCACGCGCTAGCATCGTGGTATGGACTCCATTGCACCGCTCGCACAGCGCATGCCGTATACCATCGCGTTTCCCAAGGCGCTCGGCACGGGGTTGCTGATTTCGACGCCTCGCCCGATCACTGCGGAATTGCGCGGCGAGATGGAACGGTTCATCGATGAATACGAGCATGCGCTTTCGCGGTTTCGCGCTGATTCGCTGGTTGCGCACATCGGCAATGCGGAGCATGGCGGGCATTTCGATTTTCCCGATTGGGCCGGCCCGCTATTCGATTTGTACGACGCGCTGCACGCCGCCACGCGCGGTGCGATCGACCCGTGCGTGGGCGAGGACCTGATTCGTCTCGGTTACGATTCCGCGCTGAGTTTCACCGTTGAAGCCGACGCCGGCGAGCGCCTGGGCGCGCTGCACGGACGGGCCGTATGGGGTCGTGATGTGGTTCGTTCGAGTGGTACGACATTGGTTACACGCAGTCCGGTTCATGTGGATTTCGGCGCGTGCGGCAAGGGTTATCTGGTGGATTCGCTGGGCGGATTGCTCACCGATTCAGAACTTTCGCGCACATCGCATGTCAAGTCAGCCGAAACGACCAACCCGACATGCCAATCTTCCACCTCAGACAGCAAACGCGAAAGCGCTGCCCCGGAATTTGTGATTGATGCGGGCGGCGATCTGCTGGCGCGCACGAACAAGCCGATCCGTGTGGCGCTTGAGGATCCGGATGATCCGTCCTGCGCGGTCGGCGTCGCACTGATCGGCGATGGCGCGTTCTGTGCGAGCGCGCCCAGCCGTCGCCATTGGGAGGTGGCGGTGAACGAACAGACGCATCTGGCGATTCACCACCTGCTCAACGCCATCGACGGCCTGCCCGTGCAGCAGACGGAGGCCACCTGGGTTGCGGTGCGATCCGCGTCGTTTGGCGGCTATCCGACTGCGGTGGCGGACGGGTTGGCTACGGCGCTGTTCGTTGCGGATCCGAACGAGCTGAGCAGCACTTTCGCTTTCGATTGCGCCACGTTGGACGTCGACCGTCACGCCACCATCAGTGCCGGTTTCCCCGGCCGCTTCTTCTGATTTCCAACAAAACTCACGGAATGAGGTTGCCGGCGGCCACGTACAGGTCCCACCAATCCTGCTTGTCGAGGTCGATGTCCGCGCCGTCGAGCATTTCGCCCAGCCGGGTGGGGTTCATCGAGCCGAGCACGATCTGGATCTTCGCCGGATGCCTGAGCACCCATGCGGTGGCGATGGCGTTGGCGCTCACGCCGTACTTGGCGCCCTTTTCGTCCAGTGCCTTGTTCAGCTCCGGGAAGTGCTCGTTGCCTACGAACGGGCCGTATTCCGTGCCGGACTGGAACGGGCTCCATGCCTGGATGGTCATGTGGCGCAGTCGCGAGTAGGACAGCAGTCCGTCCGAATGGTTGGCCACGACCATGCCTTCGGCGCCGGAGTTGGTCATCAGCTCGTCGCTGACCATCTGCGCGTGCATCAGGCCGAACTGCAGCTGGCTCGCCTCGAGCCTCATGGCCGGGTCGTCGCCGAGCCAGGACTGCAGCAGTTCCGCCTGCCACGGGTTCACGTTGCTCACGCCGAAGTGGCGCACTTTGCCCGCCTTGTGCAGGGTGGTGAACGCTTCGACGATTTCTTCGGCCTCCATCAGGGTGTCGGGCCTGTGCAGGAGCGCGAAGTCCACGTAGTCAGTGCCGAGCGCTTCCAGTTCCTCGTCGAGTCGCGTGATGAGGTGCTTCGCGGAGAAGTCGTAGCGGGTGGCGTGCACGTTGTTCGGGTCGCTGAAGTCGATGTTGATACCGAACTTCGTCTGCAGGAAGATGTCCTCGCGCTTGAGCCCGGCGTCCTTCCACGCGCGGCCGAGCACACGCGAGCTGGCATGGTCGTGATTGACGTTGAATCCGTAGATGTCCGCCGTGTCGAAGAAATTGACTCCATGCTCGGCGGCCGTGCGCACGACTTCCGCCGCCGCGTCCGCGTCCAGCGCGTCCATGCGCATCACGCCTAACGCCGCTTGCGATGCGACCACTGCCGATTTGCCGATTTCGATGCTTTTCATGACTGCCCACTTTCTTTGTGATTTTCAAATACGTCAATCGATTGATGCCAGTCACCTCAATGGTAAATCCGCCGTCCCGTCAGCGCAACACAATAAAAATGCCGAAGCCAAAACGCAAAAATCCGGAGGGGTGGTCCCTCCGGATTTTTTAGCGAGTCAGCACGCCAACCTCACTCGGCCAGCGTGAACTGGCTGTTGTAGATGTCGGCGTAGAAGCCGCCCTTGGCGAGCAGTTCCTCGTGCGTGCCGCGTTCCACGATGTCGCCGCCGTTCATCACCAGGATCATGTCGGCGTCACGGATGGTGGACAGACGGTGCGCGATCACGAAGCTCGTGCGGCCCACGGTCAGCGCGTCCATCGCCTTCTGGATCAGCTCTTCGGTACGGGTGTCGACAGACGAGGTGGCCTCGTCGAGGATCAGGATCGGCGCGTCCTCCACCATCGCGCGGGCGATCGTCAGCAGCTGGCGCTGGCCCTGGGAAAGCGACGCCTTGTCGTCGAGCACGGTGTCGTAGCCGTTCGGCAACGACATGATGTAGTGGTGCAGGCCGACGGCCTTGCATGCGGCCACGATCTGCTCGTCGGTGACGTCCTTCTTCGAATACGCGATGTTTTCACGCACTGTTCCACGGAACACCCACGTGTCCTGCAGCACCATGGAGAACTGGTCGTGCACGTTCCAACGCGGTACGGACTTGGTGTCGATGCCGTCGATCGAAATCGTGCCACCGGAAATCTCGTAGAAGCGCATCAGCAGGTTGACCATGGTGGTCTTGCCGGCGCCGGTCGGGCCGACGATAGCCACCTTCTGGCCGGCCTTCACGGACGCGGAGAAGTCGTTGATGATGGTCTTGTCCGCGTCGTAGCCGAAGCGCACGTGGCTGAATTCCACGTCGCCGCGCACCGGCTGCGGCTTGCCGTCCGCGCCGACGCCCAGCAGCGCCTGCTTGCCGGTTTCGTCGGACAGTTCCGGCTCCTCAAGGAAGCCGAAGACGCGTTCGGATGCGGCCGCGCAGCGCTGCAGGTTCTGGAACGCCTGCGCGAACTGGGACAGCGGCTGCGTGAACAGGCGGATGTACATCATGAACGCCACGATCACGCCGAATTCGATCTTGCCGTCCATGGCGAGCGCCGCGCCGACCACGCACACCACCACGTATCCGAAGTTGCCGACGAAGTTCATGATCGGCATCATCAGGCCGGACAGGAACTGGCTCTTCCAGCCGGACACGTACAGGTCTTTGTTGTACTTCTCGAACTGCTCGATGGAGCGTTCCTCGCCGCAGTATGCCTTGACCACGGTGTGGCCGGTGTACATTTCCTCGACGTGGCCGTTGACGTCGCCGAGCGCCACCTGCTGGCGGGTGAAGTACTTCTGCGACACCTTCATGATCACGCCCATGATGATCAGGCCGAGCAGCGCGGAGCCGATGGCGCACAGCGTCATGGTCACGTTGTTGTAGAACATCATGATGAGCGCGCCGAAGAACAGCGTGACCGATGTGATGAGCGAGCCGACCGACTGGCCGAGCGTCTGTCCGATCGCGTCGACGTCGTTGGTGATGCGGCTCAGCACGTCGCCGTAGCTGACTTTGTCGAAATATTTCAGCGGCAGGCGATTGATTTTCTGGCTGATCGCCTCACGTAGCTGCTGTGCCGTGCGTTGCGTGACGTTGGCCATCAGCCAGCTTTGCAGGTAGCTCAGCAGCGCGTACCCGACGTACAGCGCGACGAGCAGCCATGCGATGCGCGACACCGCGTCCATATCGATCGAATTCATGACGGGCTTGCCGTGCACCATGGCCGGCAGACCCTTCGTGATCTCGTTGGTCATGTCCTTGAGCTTGTCCGGGCCGATGATCTGGCACACCGTGCCGGCAGCGCCCAGAACCAGCGCGAAAATCATCACCGGAATGTACCGGCTGCAGAATTTCACGAGCTTCTTCATCACTCCGCCGAAGTCCTTCGGCTTTTCCACGGCCCCACGGCCGCGTCCCATTCCTCTTGGCATGTCTCCCCCTTTCAGCGCTTCAGTTCGTCTTCGCTCAACTGCGATTCGGCGATCTGCCGATACACTTCGCACGTGTCGAGCAGTTCCTCGTGCGTGCCCTGGCCGACCACTTTGCCGTCGTCGAGCACGATGATGCGGTCGGCATTCATGATGGTGCCGATGCGCTGCGCGACGATGAGTTTCGTGGAATCCTTCGCTTCCTTTTCGAGCGCGTCACGTACGGCACGGTCGGTTTTGAAGTCGAGCGCGGAGAAGGAATCGTCGAAGATCAGGATTTCCGGATGACGGTAGACGGCGCGTGCGATCGACAGACGCTGCTTCTGCCCGCCCGAAACGTTGGAACCGCCCTGCGAAATGCCGGAATCGTACTTCTTCTGCTTTTTGTCGATGAATTCCGTCGCCTGCGCGACGTCGCATGCGCGGCGCACGGTGTCGTCGTCGCGGTCCGTATCTCCGTACGCGACGTTGCTGGCGATCGTGCCCTTGAACAGGAACGACTGCTGCGGCACGTAGCCGATCTTGTCGCGCAACGCCTTCAGCTTGTAGTCGCGCACGTTGACGCCGTCGACGAGCACCTCGCCTTGCGTGGCGTCGTAGAAACGCGGCACGAGGTTGATGAGGGACGATTTGCCGGAGCCGGTCGAGCCGATGAACGCCACCGTCTGACCCTTCTTCGCCTTGAAATTGACGCCTTCGAGCATGGCGTGACGCGAGTCGGGGTAGGCGAAGCTCACATTGCGGAATTCGATTTCGCCTTCCTCGCCCGGCTTGCCCGCGTCCTGCGTGCCGTCGGCGACCACCGCTGTTCACCA
>OGQE01001308.1_pt1 | contig 23333 bp, 23 predicted proteins | sample 1553131 | NCBI WGS metagenome assembly OGQE01 (sample SAMEA2579929, study PRJEB22360) | human gut metagenome | biome: human gut; feature: human-associated habitat; material: faeces | place: Denmark | collected 2008/2010
GAATAACTACGGACGGTAGCCCCGGGTTTTGCAAGCCCCGCCGTAAATCTCCGAGCCGGAGTATACGAAGCCGCGGCCCTTGCAGAGCGCTACGATCTTTTCCATTGTTTTTTCGCTGTTTTTCATGTTAAATTCTCCTTTTGGCACAGCTGGCTGCTGCACGCTGTTTTTGCTTTGCACCGGAAAAAGTGCTTGACATAAAATTATTCTACCGTTATAATTAATAATTGTCAAGAGTAGTTTAACGAGTTAAACGAATAGAGTTCGGTTTGATCAGTAAATTGCTTGCGAGAAGCTGACATTCAGGCGATTCGCTCAGTTGGGAGCGGAAGCGGCACAGAAAGCAGTTCCCGTTCTTCCCTGTTCAGTTGAGTTTGCTCAAAACGCTTTTCTTGACACATATATTCGGGCTTGTAGCTCAGTTTGGGAGAGCGTTCGGTTCGCATCCGAGAGGTCGAGGGTTCGATCCCCTTCAAGTCCACCATAATGCGAAGATACAAACTTTTTTCATAGTTCGGAATGTTTTCGCATTAACCATCAGAATAGAGCACACCTGATTGCGGATGTGCTCTTTTTCTTTGCCCTCCTCTCTGTTATAATAAAGGATTGGAGGAAATATGAATGGTTTCAAGAAAAATTCTGGTCGGTGAAAAATACTTGCACTTTAAGAACAAGCTGTATCAGGTACTCGCTATTGCCACGCACACGGAAACCGGCGAACCGCTGGTGATCTATCAGGCGCTCTACGGCGACTTCAAAATTTATGCGCGGCCGTATGATATGTTCGCCTCCGAGGTGGATCACAAGAAGTACCCTGATGTTACGCAGCGTTTCCGCTTTGCTCATGTAATCTTTGACGGAGATACGCCGAAGGCAACTGAATAAAAACAGCCTCTCCGAGAGCCGGTATAAAACCAGTTCTCGGAGGGGTTTCGCTTTACTCCTGCATAGCCTCGGCAGGCTTCTTCACAAGGTCCTCACCGTACTGATACCGCAGCAGATACTCGATGGTCTGCTCTTCCAGACCGGCCAGCTCCTGCACGGTGACGCTCGGCAGCTTGCGAATCGGGTCATACCCGATCATAAAGCCTGCCCGTTCCAACGACCGCAGTTTGATGTAGTTCGCCTCATCCTTGGTAATGCACTCGCGTGTACGGGATTGCGATTGCCTCGTAGATCTTGTCGTGCGTGCGGAAAACCTGCAAGACCCATTCCTCGTCCGCAAGCCACGCAACCACACTCGCCTCGATGGCGGAAAAGTCCGTGTCCACAAATTTGCAGCCGGGCTTGGGCACCAGTGCCGTCCGCACCAACTGCGAAAGCGTACCGGGGTCCGCTGCCGTACAGCATTTGCACGGCTGCCGAGCGGTTCGCCGTCGCGGGTCTTGCACACGTTGCCCAGACCGAAGCCTACGCCGCGGTTGCCGGAAGCGTCATACGGGAAGAGGTTGACGGTCACGCGGGCGTACATACCGGAGTAGACATCGGTCGGCAGCAGGTCGGCATGGACGTTGGAAATATGCACGCACTGCGGCTTCTGCTTGTGACCCAGTGCCCCTTGCACTCCCAGGACGAACGGCTCACCGGACGGACGGGTGCCGTCGCCGCCGTAGATGACCGGATAGTGTATCTGCAGACGGTTGCCCTTTCACAGGTTCTTGACGTCGTATCCCACAGAGCGATCAGCTGTTCGAGCTGCTCCTCCGTCCAGCAGACGCTTGCTCGGCTTAATGCCGCAGCTGTGCTTCTCGACTGCAGCCAAATTGGCTGCGAAGTTGTTGTTTTACATTGAATCTTCTTTCTTGTGCATTTTATCGTACAATGCCAATACGCCGCTTGACGATGTCGGTCGCAACGTCGCCAAGATAGTACATCACGCGATGCTCGCCGGACACTCTCGGTGCGCCGATTATGTGCTTGGCTTTGTGCTTGTCGGTAAAACCGTAGATTTTTACGACTTACTCCAGTGTCAGCAATACCATGTTCGAATACATCCGCATCAGGTCGTTCTTGCCCCCCGACGGAGTTCCTGATAGGTTCAGGCGTTTATGTTTTACACCTCCTTGCGTGATTTATAATCACACATGTGGTACACTAATCACAACCAATCGAATATTTGATATAAGTAAGGGTGTTTGTTCTGACATTAGGAGAAAGAATCAAAAGAGAAAATGGTCGAAGTTCCCGACACCTATCTCAAGGGCCGCAAGCCGGAGGATTTCTGCGCTATGCATGTCCGCGGCGGCAGTATGTATCCTGATTCCCGCGATGGTGATATCGTGCTGGTGCTCAAGCAGAACACCATGAACCACAGCGGCGAGATCGGAGTCATCAGCTATGGCGATGACGAAATGACCATCAAACGCATCAACTACGTTCAGAGCGAGGATTGGCTGGAGCTTGTGCCCCTGAAACCCGTCTTACCCGCCCAGACGGATCGAGGGCACCGCCCCGGAAAGATGCCGTATTATCGGTATCCCGCGCGTACTGATACGCGAGTTCTAAATATAAAAATTACGCCCACCGGCTGCAACCGATGAGCGTTAGGGAGTGCATTCTACCCTCTTATTTTACAACCAAAGATGTTTTACAATAAAAACAAACACATCAGAGGGATGTTTCCGCAAAACGTTTAGCTATAATGGCAAGCGGTACTCCGTCCGGGTAAAGACCGCGCGCGATCTCTGGCACAAGGTCGAGGAAAAGAGTAGTGGCTATCTTTTTACGCAGCCGACTACCGACAGACCGCACACCGAAACGTCCATGAAGCAGATGTGGCGCTCGTTCAAGCAGGCGCTTGATCTCGATATGGGCGCACAGATGGCCAGCGGCGCCAATCGACCCGGAAACGTCCGTCGTGGCTGACGATCTCACGCCGTACTGCCTGCGGCATACATACGCGACTGATTTGCAGTCCGCCGGTGTCCCACTTAATGTTGCAAAGGATCTTCTGGATCACCAGTCGATTGCCATGACATCGCAGATTTATACGCACCTCTCCGATGAAGCGTTCACGAACGCCTCGTTAAAGGTGCTCAGTTTTGCGACCGAGAGCAGAAAGAAAACGCAGAAAAAAGTCGTCTCTATCCATTGATTTTTGCTCCCACACTTAGTCCCACATCCTGCACCCGTAAAAACCCCAAAAAAACCGCATTCACACAAAAACAAAAAAAGCGCCGCTTCCCTTGCGACACTGTAAAAAGTTCAAATAAACAGATAAAATGCTCCTAAACCACAATGTTTAGGAGCATTTCGTTTGGTGGAGCATTACAATCCAAATTCGAACCACTCAGTTCTGAAAACTTAATCGTTTTCTCGCCGTCCTTATAGTTAAACGTTATTAAAATCCTGTCATCGTAAATGACAACTGCGTTAACGAACGAGTCAATAAGCTGCTGACGCTGCTGCATATCGGTAATATCCATCTTGCGGAACCGGCAAATCCAGAAAACAATCTCATCACGAAGAATAATCGGATGCTGCAATTCTTCCTGCATGATGTCCATTTCGATTTTCTTCTTTGCGTTCTCCAAGTCAATCAACCGCTGTTTGGTCGAATCAGTGATAATACCAGCTTCTATTGCATTTAGCATATTTGTGATACCACGTTCAGTATCTGCTAATTGCTTGCGGAGAGTCGGCAACAGGCTGCTTTCCTGCTGTTGCACCTCCATAACTCGGTCAGCAACATACTGAACAAAACTATCGTCAGCAATTCGCGCCATAACTGCATGAACAACTGCGTCCTCGATTGCCTGCTTACGGACTGTTTTGCGGCTGCTGGTGCAAGTCTTGCGCTTTTTAGAATTGGTGCAGCGGTAGTAATGATAAACTTGTTTGTTATGTCCGCCTTTTCCGCTTTCACCTACCATCATTCCGCCGCAAGTTCCGCAAATCAACTTGTTTACGAGCAAATACAGTTCGCTCGCCTTATATCGTGCAGGTGACTTTCGGTTCTTTTCGAGCCGCGCCTGTACACGGTCAAACAATTCTTGAGGAACGATAGCCGGGACACCTTGCGGAATAACAATATCTCTGTATTTATATTCGCCAATATAGCGGCGATTGTGCAGCAATGTCGGCACGAAATTAGTATCGAGCGGTGCACCTTTCGCATTGGTTAAGCCGCGTCGGTTCAGCTCCTCACGAATTTCATTCATGGTAGCACCCTCGGCGTAGCGCTGAAAGATTTCCAGAACAATGGGCGCGTTTACAGTATCAATTTGATAGTCCTTATTTTCGTCAATCTTATATCCAAACGCCAACTTGCCGCCATTATACTTGCATTTCAGCGCATTTTCGGTCTGACCTCGCACGACTTTTTCGGCTAATTCTGCCGAATAATACTCCGCCATGCCCTCAAGCATTGACTCCAGAATGATGCCCTCGGGGCCGTCGGAAATATTTTCGGTCGCGGAAACAACCTTAACGCCGCGCTTACGAAGCAACTGCTTATAATGGGCGCTATCATAGCGGTTACGGGCAAAGCGGTCGAGTTTCCAAACAACGATGGTATCAAACACGCCCTTAGCGCTGTCTTTGACCATACGCTGAAATTCGGGTCGATTATCGGTTTTAGCGGACAAAGCACGGTCGATATAGCTGCCGACGATGGTAATATCGTTTTTCTGACAATAGGCACAGTACACTCACGCAACTGACCTTCTATGCTTTCCTCGCGCTGATTGTCGCTGGAATATCGGGCATAAATTACGCCGTTCATGGCTGTTGCTCCTTCCAAAGCTCAAGCAGTGTTTCCTTCATGCGCTGGCTGACCGGCGATTTCGGGTCAAAGCACATTTCAACAAACTGCTTCATATCTTTATGCTTTACGGCCTGTGCTGCCGTCACTTTCGGCTGGAAATTATATAGCCGTCCCTGTGGTTTGTCCGTTCTGCAATAGAGGTAATCCATTGAAACGTCAAAAAAATCCGCATACTTAACGAAAACTTCCGGCGGCGGCGTGGATTTTCCGCTTTCATATCGGTTGATGCGCGACTGCTGAACACCCACAACCTCCGCAACCTGCGTCTGTGTCAGCCGCGAACCCTCGCGCAATGCTCGCAGGCGTTTTCCGATTTGCTCCATGTGAAAGACCTCCTTGTTGACATGATCATATCACAAACGGGTATCGTTGTAAATATATCAAATAAATATTTTAATATATTCATTTTTGAAAGTGCACTTTCAAAAATACCTTTTCGAATTTGTCTGGATATGTTATACTTAAAAAAGTATATAATCAAAATGAAAGTAGGTGGTAAGGATTGACCTGTGTTGAAATCTGCGCAGGAGCCGGCGGACAAGCGATTGGATTGGACGCAGCCGGATTTGAACATATTGCTTTAGTTGAGTACGAACCTGACTATTGCCAAGTATTAAAAAATAATCGCCCTGATTGGAATGTAATTTGTGCGGATGTACACGATTTTGATGGTCATCCATATGCAGGCATAGATCTTTTAGCCGGCGGAGTTCCATGCCCTCCATTTTCCAAAGCGAGCAAGCAGTTAGGAAAAGATGATGAGCGTGATTTGTTTCCTGAGGCTATTCGCCTTGTTCGGGAGATACATCCTAAAGCAGTCATGTTAGAAAATGTTCGAGGTTTTCTTGATCCTAAATTCGATGAGTACAGAGCACATATACTACGCGATATTGAAAAAATCGGGTATAATGTTCAAATTAAGCTACTGCAATCTTGTGACTATGGCGTTCCGCAACTACGGCCACGAGTTGTAATTATAGGTATTCGTAAAGACATTCATACGAAATTCACATATCCAGCTGCAAATAATACAGTAGCACCGACGGTTGGTGAAACATTAAAAAATTTGATGGGAAAACACGGATGGCACGGACTGAATGAATGGGTACAAGGTGCAAATAAAATTGCGCCGACACTTGTAGGTGGAAGTAAAAAACACGGAGGGCCTGATTTGGGTCCGGTTCGAGCGCGTAGGGCATGGGCAGAATTAGGCGTAGATGGAAAAGGCGTGGCAAATGATGCCCCCTTAGCCGATTTCGAAGGTATGCCACGGTTGACAAAGGAAATGTTGGCGTTATTACAAGGATTTCCTGCGGAATGGAGCTTTGGAAGTAAAAAAACGGCTGCCTGCCGTATGATAGGTAACGCCTTCCCGCCACCGGTTGCTCAAGCAGTCGGGTTAGAAATCAAGAGGTGTTTGGAAAATGGATAATGCTTTGATCGTAGAAGCACGTAAAAAATATCACAGAACATTGATTGATAAATGTGTTTTGACGCTTTCGGCAGAAGGTGTTGCATCAAATGCCGACAGCAGCAGCGCTCCATCAAAATCCATTGCAGAGATTATAGCACGGAAAATGGGGGCGGCAACAGGTACAAAATTAAAAGGACAAACAGCGGGTAAACTTTTTGAACAGATTACTATGCAGTTTGTAGCCGATACTTTTCCACACTTGCAGCACTTGCGCCCAGGCAACTGGACAATTCTTAATCTCGGAAATCAAAATGCAATCAAAACGTCGGATTTTGCACAGTATGAGCACCTTGCATATCTTGCAGCATTGATGGAGAAAAATAAGCAATTAGCCACAATGCTCGGAAATGATTATATGGTAGCACCCGATGTTGTCGTATATCGGGATTTGTATGAGGATGAGCAAATCAATCAAGGACAGATTTTTATTAACGATGATATTTGCACAATGGCAAATTTGAGAAAAAAGAATGGCGGTAAACCTATTCTCCATGCTTCCATATCGGCAAAATGGACAATGAGAAGTGATAGAGCACAGAATAGCAGAACAGAAGCCTTAAACCTGATTAGAAACCGAAAGGGTAATTTACCTCATATTGTCGTTGTAACCGGTGAACCGTTACCATCTCGATTGGCATCATTAGCATTGGGTACTGGGGATTTGGATTGCGTATATCATTTTGCGCTGTATGAACTGATAGATGCTGTTCGAGAATATGGATCACAAGGACGAGAGGATATTGTGGAAACCCTCGAAAATTTGGTTGAAGGCAAGCGTCTGAAAGATATTTCCGATCTGCCATTGGATTTAAGCGTATAAAGTTATATACATATAATATGTGAGAAAGTGCACCTTCGTTTGAAAGTGCACTTTCAATTTTATACACGAACCATTTTCAATCCGCAGTCGCCGCAGATGATGTTTACCTCGCGGGTTGCCCGGACGGACATTTTGCAACCGGGGCAAATATACTTTCTGGTGCTGGACTTTTTCGGTGTTGTGGGCGTGGTAGGCGTTCGGTCAGGCGAACCGCGTCCCGGGGTGCGCGAGATGCAGCCGTCCTCACGGCTCATGCGGATGTCCTCCCACCCATTGGAGATAATGAAGTCGATTAAGGCTTCGGTGGGCGAGGTGACCGACCAGCCGATGCGTGGGTCGTACTCGATGCGAAGGTCGCACGCCTCAGCGGTGGTCTTGAAGCGTTTGTTGTGATAAGTGCCGCTTCGGCTGCAATCCCGCACGCCTGCCTGTAAGTTTGCGAGATGTACCATTTCATGTAGCACCGTGGCAACGATCTCCTCTATCGGCCTGTCGAGCGTTCCGGCTGCAATGTTGAGTTCGTGGCGGAGATCGCCGTTTCCTTTGCGCCACGCCTTTGCAACAGTTATATGGCCGTATGCGCGTGGTGTGGACTGAATTGTTATGATCGGTTCTTCGATCGAGTTGTCAAAATAGCGTTCGTTGAGCGTGCGGAACAGCTTTTCAAGGTAGCCCGCCGTGCGGCTCGTTTTTATGGTCTGCTTCATCTTCGTTCCCTCCATCGTTGTTTTGTCGGCGTTCGCCGGACTCGTTCGAGTTCGGCATAACCACACCCCTTGCGCGACGGGGGCTGTGTCAGGGCTGGCCGTTGGCCACTTGCGGAAAATGTGGAGCATTTTCCCGGCATTGACGCAGATCACGGCGGGCGGAACGAGCGGAGGCGGAAAGTGAAAGAAAAGGGTTGACTACAGCAGAAAAGGTGTTATAATAAGATTAAGCTATAAGAGGATGTTCGAGGGGCATAGTATGCCTTTTTGTTAGATGAAATAAGTAAACCGACGACTGAATAACAATGTTATTCAGTCGTTTTTTTGTTTTTAAGGTAGAAAATTCATGCTTTTGGAACAAAATCTAAGGCGGTGTTTCAACAGCAGGAAAGGATGTGATGGTTTAACTTGCAAATTTATGGCAAGGGAGGTGAAATTGTGAATATTACCTTTGCGAAAAAATTGCAAGCTATCAACCATCTGATAATCATAATCAGCCCCTCGAAATTAACCGCCGTCCAGAGTCAGCCTGGCAACTGACTTTGAATAAAATTGACTGACGCTGAAATTAAACGTCAAGTCAATCGAATCAAGGAGAACAAGGCGAAAGCCGATGCCAGCCATCAAAGCTGGCGTGAAATCCTGCGCGGCTATATCTACCGAGCAGGTTGGAGTCAAAAAGATTTTACCCAATACACTTTGCTCTCGGAAACGGTATATAAGCGAATAACGGGCAAACAAGAGAAAAAATTAAGTCTAAAAAGCATAGTTGCTGTATGTTTATCTCTAAATTTATTACCAAGCGAGTCATTGGAAGTAATTCACAAAGCTGGTTACTCATTTGATAATTCACTCGTCCAGTGTTTCTACAGCACATTCATAAAGGAACGTTGGACGCTTGACGATGCCGATGCTGCCTTATTTGCTGGCACTGGTGAACGATTCACACAAATGCGAGATTAGCTATAATAATCAAGAGAGGGTTTGGTACCCTCTCTTTTTTTGTGCGTAATTTTTTGCATCAAAAGCTAAATTTATTATTATACACCTTCCGAAGAGAATTGTAGGGACACATGGTGTCCCCACTTTTGATAACTGGCATGGTAAACTTGTTCCAAGAAATCCGGATTTCCCCTAAAAATATTCAGACGCTGCGCAGCGTCAAAACCTATCCAAATCACAAAAGGAGCGAACGAAAATGGCACTCTTGCGTAATCTCAAGATCGACCCGAAGTCGCTCGGCAAGCACCTGTGGCTCGTGGATGCGACGCCGGTGGTCGAGTACACTAAGAGCGGCGAGCGCACGGACAAGATCGTCGGCTACCGTTATGTAGTCACGCTCCCGGCGCACGGTTTCGAGAAGCTCGGCATCAAGATCGCTGGTGACCAGCAGATCGAGTTGCCGGACGATACGGAGTATATCCCCGTGCAGTTCGACGGCCTCGACATTCGTGTCTACGAAGCGAACGGTCATGCCCAGTTGACCGCTTCCGCAACCAGCATCCATGCGGTCAAGGAGGTACCTCACCCGCCGGGTACGAACGGTAATCGGTAATGCACTCGTCAGGGCGATGCTTGCCATCAAGGTGAGCATCCCCTGACGGTGCGGTGGCTGACTGCTATCGTCGCGTAAGGGTAAGTATTACCCTTACGCGACGATGTAGCAGTAGCGAAAAACTTAATAAGGAGGAAACAACAATGGCAAAAAAAGATCCTCAAAGCCGCAAGTTTCTGCTGACGATCAATAATCCAGACAAACATGGTCTTGACCGTGAAAGGGTATTGGAGTTGTGCAAGCAGCTCCAGCCGGACTATTGCTGCATCAGCGAAGAAGTTGGCGAGTCTGGCACACCGCACATTCATGTGTTCCTGTATCGTCGGTCTCCCATGCGTTTCAGCTCGTTGAAGAAAAAGTTTGAAACGGCACACATTGACCAAGCCTATGGTCTGTGTTCGGAAAACCGCGATTATGTCGCCAAAAGCGGTAAATGGGAAACATCCGAAAAGGCTGAAACCTCTGTTCCGGGCAGTTTTGCCGAGTTTGGCGACTTGCCGGAGGAAACAAAGGCTTCCGCAAAGACCAAAGCAACGATGGAAGACCTGCTGGAAGAAGTCAAGGACGGCAAGAGCACGGCACGCATCATCACGCAAAACCCCGCGTATGCGTTCCGCATCAAAGACATCGACGCAGTTCGTCAAACATTACTGTCGGAAAAATTCATGGTAGAGAACCGTGAAATCGAGGTCGCCTACATCTACGGTGCTCCCGGCACGGGCAAAACGCGCAGCATTTTTGAAGCGCATGGCGCAGAAAATATTTGTCGTGTCACGAACTACCGTTCGGGCAAAGGCATTTCGTTTGATGCTTACCATGGGCAGGATGTTCTCGTTTTCGAGGAGTTCAACAGTCAGATTTCGATTGAAGAAATGCTGAATTATCTGGATATTTATCCACTTATGTTACCGGCACGCTATAGTGACCGTGTCGCTTGCTTTACGCAGGTGTATATCACCAGTAATCTCCCATTAGAACAGCAATATCCGGCTATTCAGCGTGAGCGCCCTGCAACATGGGAAGCATTTTTGCGTCGAATCCAAACCGTTGTCCATTACGAAAGTGACAACAAAGTGACTGAAATGACAATGCAGCAGTGGAAGGAGAATAACCATGACTTCATTGAAACAGACGGAAATCCACAAGGAGACGGCTCATCACAGTGCATTTCTCCGCTGTGGTAACGGGGTTGATCGCATCGTACACACCCCCAGCGAGTGGGTAGGCTTCATTGCCTACCTGCTCCTCATCATTTACATCGGCTTTGCAATCAAGGCCAATGTAACTATGATACCCTCGATTGCAACGACCGCACTGTTGGTACTCTACATTTTTTCTGCGGCTATTGGTGCGGTAGCTTTTGCTATCTGGCGCGGAACCCCTCGTCATGCACGTCGTATCGAGAACAGCCTTGCCAGAATCGGTTTAACTAATTCTGCCGGTGAAGTTCCTCTGCTGATAGAAAGTCGCGAGGATACCCCCCAACTTCGTTACACGTTACAAAATTGCAGAAAACCCTTGATTTTCAAGGCTTTTCTACATAATCAACCGTAACCCAAAGCGTTACAAATCCCGTTACATTCCAACGAAAGGAACCATTACAATGACCAACGAAAAGAAAAATGAACTTATCGGTCATAGTACCTGTGAATATGCTGTTCGTCGTTTGCGCGAAGGTATCAAGCAGCTTATCAGCAACCCGCGCAAAGGCATTGGCATTGTCATCATTATGGCACTTGCGCTGCTGTTCATCTTGATGGCGCAGCATACCGTTCAGAGCACTGTTCTCAAACTGATGTTCGGCGTAATAACCGTTCCTATCACCGTGGTTACGCTGCTGTGCTTTGTAATTGCGTGCGGAACTCCGCGTGGAGCATATCCCACGCACAACAACTTAACCCGAATTGGCCTCGCCAATTCGGCAGGCGAGGTTCCGTTTCTTCTCAAAGTTTATCCTTATCGAAGTAAGGCAACCTACCGACAAGTTTTTTGCTTGGAGTTTCTGTCCTGCGGTATAGCAAAATCAATCTGGGAAAAGCAGAAAGAGTCTATCGAAGCCTCGTTAAATCTCAACATTGCAAAAATCGAAGAATTTGACGGCAAGCGAGGAATTAGGCTCTATGTTGTCCCCGCCGATCAGGGATTAGACGATAAAATTTTGTGGCGAAATATCCTGCTGAACACCGAAATTCCGGTCTGCAAAATCATTTTAGGCGAAAGTCTACTGGAACCCGTCGTTGTCGATCTTAATATTACACCGCATATGCTCATCGGCGGGGGCACCGGCTCTGGCAAAACCGTACTTCTCCGTCTTATCCTTATGCAGCTCCTGAAAAAGAAGAATGTTCAAGTCACCATTGCAGATTTCAAGGGTGGTGTTGATTATTCAGCGTCATGGCAACATCATCCCAAATGCAAAATGATTTTTGATCGCACCGAATTGTTGAGTTACTTAGATGCCCTCATTGACGAGCTGAACCGCCGTAAAAAGCTGTTTGCCTCGAAAGAGAACTGCAATAACATCGTTGATTACAACGAAAACCTGCTCTACACGCATAATCAATCCGAATGTTTAGACCGGATTGTTTTTGCAGCAGACGAGGTGGCGGAGATACTCGACAAAACTGGACTTGACAAAGCCGCGAAGGAACAAGTTGCGCAGATTGAAAGCAGAATCGCCACGATTGCCCGTCTTGGCCGCGCGTTCGGCATCCACCTGTTGCTGGCAACGCAGCGGCCGGACGCGAATATTTTGTCCGGCCAAATTAAAAATAACATCGCTTACCGCGTTTGTGGTCGAGCGGATAACGTACTGTCTATGATAATTTTAGATAGTACCGCAGCGGCTGATGAAATCCCCGCTGATGCCCGCGGCCGTTTTATCGACAGCAACGGAACGGTTTTTCAAGGATACTACTTAGAAGACTCTCAAATTGACTGGGAGGCGCAGATTTAACTATGAAGACCAATGACTACGGCACCGGAATACCCCAGCACGAGATTGACGCGCTGGCGCTGCTGCTGCTGCCGAACATTCAAGCGTTCTTCGCCTCAGAAGAAGGACAGCGAGAATACGCCGCTTGGAAACAGAAGCAAGCCTCTAAAGAAAAGTCCGAATAAATCAACAAGGGCAGGAACCTCGGTTCCCGCCCTTTGTCTGTATCATTACAAAATTACATTGATAGAAATGAAAAATCCGAACACATCTTTTACTTGAATAAGATGGTTCGGATTTCTCTTGTTTGGTGGAAGTTACAGGGCTCGAACCTGTGACCCTCTGCTTGTAAGGCAGATGCTCTCCCAGCTGAGCTAAACTTCCATCGGGTCGTTGTCGTCTCATCCCTGACGACTTGTTTAGTATATAACAGAATTACGAATCTGTCAACACATTTTCTGAAAAAATTCCAAAAAATTTTTAGACCCGAAAATTTACGCCGCGCACAGCGTTCTCCGACATGCGCGGCGTAATGTATTATCGTTCCATCTTTTCACAGAACCGCATCAGCATTGCCGCGACCTGTGCGCGGGTGGCATTCCCATGTGGATTCAGCCTGCCGTGCGATCCGTTGACGATTCCGTTCGCTGCCGCCCATCGCATCGCATCGACCGCGTAGGAGCTGACGGTATCTGCGTCTGCAAAGGCATCCAGTGTGCCGCCGGCTTCGGGGACATCCGCATAGCGGTACAGCATGGTGACGAGCTGCTCTCGTGTAATGCCAGCCTCCGGCGCGCGGCCATCCGAAATGCCTGCCGACTGCGCCCACGCCATGCCCTTCTCGTACCAGTTTGCACCGCCGGTCGTATCCGCACCCGCATACCGTGCGAGAATCGTCATCAGCATACCGCGCGTGGTCATGCCATCCGGCGAGAACGCATCCGTACCTGTGCCGCTCATCAGACCCTTTTCCACAACACAACGCACGGCATCGGCGTACCACTCGGTTGGCTTGACGTCATCGAAGCTCACATTTTGAGCAGGCTGTCTCTCGAAAATAGGCGTAAGCGTGACATTGCACGCAGGCATGACGAATGTAAACCGACCGTCCTTCTCCGTCACTGCGACCGGCTTGCCGCTCTGGTCGGTAACCGCGATTGTTTTGAGCGCATAGCCTTCCTTTGGCACAGCTTTAATCATCACTGTGCTGCCTTTGGCTGCGTTTTTCGGCGTGATTGAGACCTCGCCGTGCTCGCTCTTAGCCGCAGTCACCGCACCGGTCGGCGTGCGGACCGGACCGCCGCCGCCACCACTGCCGCTCGTTCCGCCACTCTGCTGAGCGGTGAACACCGGTGCTGCAGTCTGCGTGCCGTTCAGTTTAGTAAGTGCTTCCTCTGTCAGCGTCGTGTACGTTTTATCACCGATTTTCCACCCGTCAAACGTGTATCCGCGCTTGCCGTCGGTCGGAAACGCCGTTCCGATATCTCCCGCGCCGTAAACGCTGGTCTGCGCACTGCTGTCCGCAAACACAAACGTGATCTCCGCGCGGCGCATATCCACTGCGGAACGGTCGATCGTGTACGTCACGCCATGGATGGTCAGCGTATCGCCCGCGGCCACGGCATCCGGCGCAGAAACCGTGATTGGCTCGGTCGCAAAGCCGGTCAGTCGAATCGTCAGGCCGTCGATTACGGCAGTAACGGTACTCGGCGTGACAGTTGCCGTCTCGAGCGCCTTCTTGATCTGAAACGAGAAGGTTTGTGCCTCGGGCAGCACATAGTTGCCCGCCTTTCTGCCTGACAGAGCGACCGCGCGTGCGGTGTACTCCCCGATTTCGGTCCGGCTGCCGTCCTCGATTATGGCAGTAAGCGCATCTCCGTTCACCGCGCCAATCGCTTCAGCCGTGACCAACTTCGGCGTACCATCATAATAGAAAAGACTCTCGCTGTTCCATTTTATCTCAACAGGCTTCGGCTGTACGGTTAACACGCCGTTTTCGTATGTAATTTTGTAATTTTCAGCTTGTGCATCCATCGGAATAATCGTGTAAGTTCCAATATCGCTAAACTGCGCATAGCCAAACGCATAGTTCAGACCCGAAAGCACAGTTTCGTTCTCATTATTCACGAATCCATTGATTTCCGCACCATTATCACTTAACGTTTCTCCATAGGTTATGGTTTTATCCTTAGCACGAATACACAGCGGCGCTTTTTCAATATGAAACCGAACCGCTTGCGAGGTTGCGGAAGCCGTGCTGCTCGTTTCCGGTGCATACGCTTCCACCCAGTAAGTTCCAGCGTTGATCGGCGCACCGTCCAGCTGATTGCTCTGTGTACCGTTACTGTCGGCGTAGTAGCGATATGTCGGCGCGGACGTGCCCGAGCAGGTCAGATTGCTCTCGCTGTACGGCAGACCGGTATAGACTGCATCCTTCGCGCTTACAATAAGTTCGACCGTTTTCGGCAGGATTTTACCATTTACAGTGCAGTTTTCGTCCTCTAACGTGTAATTTTTATTCGTAAGTGTAACTGTAACCGTCACGTCCCACTCGCCAGCTTCGGCAGATGCGTACCGTGTCGAGAGCGTGTAATCCGTGCCCTCGCTCAGTGCCGCGCCTTCCGGAAGATTGCTGAACGCCAGACCGCTAATCCGTGCATCATCATCGCGTCCGTTGCATGTCTTGTCCGCGACTTTCAGCGCTGTTGTATCCAAGGAGATCGTGCGCTTATTGATGGTAAAACTGCCGATATTCATCCGTTTAACTGCAGAAAAGTTTTCACTTGATGCAATCTCGACCGCCACGTTGTAAGTTCCGGCACGAACCGGCAAAGCTGTGCTGTCGTTATACCAAACTGTGACCTCGCCAACGCCTGTCCTTGTCCACACCGACGCCTCACGCGGCTTGCCGTCGTAGGTCGAATCAACAGGCAATACAATCTTGTAATCGGTGTCCTTTTCGGGTGTTTTCGGTGTGATTTGGAATGTTTTCTCAACTTTCCCGGTATAATTTTCCTTGCCGGTAATTGTCACCGTTCCTGCACCGCAGTCGCTGTTATTGGTGTAAGAAAGTTCGTAATCTACGTTGATTTTTAACGTTTTATTGTCTATTGCGATGATTGGCTTGGGATTATGCTCGACTCCGTCATACACATACTCGGTCTGCTTCATATCAATCTGCGCGTCTGCAATATCCCGCGGAGTAACTTTCAGCGTACCATTGGCATAGCTGATTGCGTAATTTTTCGTCTTATCTGTACCGTTTCCGCATATTTTTGCATTATGTGGTACATTTTCTGCATTTCCTGCATTCGTCTGCGTGCCGGAAACCTTCACCTCGATGATTTTGTCGCCGGACACCAGTTTGCCTGCTGTGTAGCCATCTTTCACCAGAGGTTCGCCATCGTACACTTTCTCTGCACTTTCCGCCGTAATTGTCAGCGGTTTCGGCTGAATTTCTGCAGAAAACTCCTCGCTTTCCACAGTGTACTTGCTGTCTTCCGACATAAATTTGAGCCGATATTTGTCCCCGATATTCGGGACGGTATCGCCGCTTACGACCTCGAATGTGCCGGAAAGTTCGGTGCCGTTCAGCGTTGCGCTGCAGCCGGAAACATCAACCATTTCATTCCAGGTCTGGCCGTATGTGCCGGTGGCCACTGCAGACCAGTTAATAACCGGGGTTTTCTCTGTATTTTCTTCGGCTGAGCACAAAACGATGTCAAGTTTCTCAGGTGTAATCTTCATACATGAAGCCGTCAAGTGATAGACAGCTCCTGATTTTGCAAATCTTGTGACGTACATGAACCATTGACCGCCTTCTGTCCTGAAAGAAACTCCATCCAGTCCGTCAGACGGAACCGAAGTTCCATCCGCAGTATTCAGTTCAATATCACAAGACGCCTCTGAATTGACCGTTTTATCCTCAAAAAGTGCATCCGCCGTATACATATCCTTGTATGGCTCATCACCAGTTGGAATCGAAACAGTAATCGACTTTTCAACTACAGGTGTACCATTTCGATTGATGCGGATTGATGTAGTTGGTCGAGCCTTTCTACATATCCGTTCCGGATAAACCGCATTCTGATAAGTGCCGTCGGCCGCCCCCGCAGGAACGACTACCATGCCGAGCGCCATCGAGAGCGCCAAGACCGCCGAAAATGCCGTTTTAAGACGTTTCACGTTTTCCTCCTGACCCGCAAGCTGGTATTTGACGATTGCGTGCGCTTCGTTCACTGCACTCTGCACAATTTTTCGCAGAGAACACACATATTTTTATTCAGCTTACCATGAGGTTTCATATGCGTCAATGTTTTAATCGACAAAATTCGACATGTAATATTCAGCATTTTCCATAAAGGCACAGCCAGTCGTTAGTCTGTTTCTTTGTGTCTACTCCGCTTATACAGTGAGCCTTTCATCAGCAGAATATTCATATTTGCATATTTATGTTATTATCTTAAAAACGACTACTAATTCTCTATTACGACATTTCCATATATACTGTCTGATTTTTTTCGTTTAATGACTATATGTTCATTTATCTGTGTTTTGCATAAATATTCTATAAGTGCAAAAAACATCGTGAATCTTTCCACAGGGCTGCGCCGTTGATGAGTAATAATAAGACGAAAAACACGAGCGCTGTATATTAATTTTACCCGACAGTTTAGTTTCTCCATAAATCCATGCTATTCTTCCTGATTCATATGATAAGGTACAATAAGTTGCGCAAATTGAAAATCGCATAAAAGAAGACATAGCTTGCAGGCTCTGGTAGAATGAAGTTACCACACAAACATTCGAAAGGAGACAGCAAACTATATCCGAGAAAGTTGTACAGCTGAATGAGGAAATTATCAAGGGGCAGATCAAGGAATTGGTCCGCAGCAGCGTGGAGGAAACTCTGAACGAACTGCTGGGAAAAGAGGCGGAGTCCCCCTGACACAGGCTGCCCGCTACGAGCGCAGCGAGGCTTGTCAGGGCTACCTCAGCGGCCATTATGACCGCAACCTCACCACGACCTCCGGTAACGTCACGCTCCATATGCCGCGGCCCAAAGGCGTGTCCTTCGAGACAGCCATCATCGAACGATATCGCCGCCGGGAGAGCAGCGTGGAGGAGGCGCTCATCGAGATGTATCTGGCAGGCGTTTCTGTGCGCCGTGTGGAGAACATCACCGAGGCGTTGTGGGGCCAAGCAAGGTCTCTCCCGCCACCATCAGCGAGCTGAACAAGAAAGCCTACGTCCACATCGAGGACTGGCGCAACCGCCCCTTGCATGGTGGACAGTATCCGTATGTCTATGTGGACGGCATCTACCTGCACCACAACTGGGGCGGAGAATATGAAAATGTGGCGATTCTGGTGGCAATCGCCGTGAATGAGGACGGTTTTCGTGAGGTTTTGGGAGCTGCCGAGGGAATGAAGGAGGACAAGGCCAGCTGAGTCAGCTTCTTCCAGTGACTCCGCGGACGCGGCTTGGACGGCGTAAAACTCATCGTCGGCGACAAGTACGGATGCTGGAGGCCGTGGGCGAGGTATTCCCGGACGCCAAATATCAGCGCTGCACGGTGCATTTCTACCGCAATGTTTTTCTCTGTTGTGCCTAAATCCAAGGTCAAAATTGTGGCAAAAATGCTCAAGGCGATCCACGCGCAGGAGAGCAAAACGGCGTCCCGCGACAAGGCTAAAGCAGTCGTTGCCGAACTGCACGCCATGAAGCTGAAGGAGGCTGCCAAGAAGGTCGAGGACGGTATCGAGGAAATGCTGACCTACTGCGATTTTTCCAGCGAGCATTGGACGCGCATCCGTACCAACAACGTGATTAAGCGGCTGAATCGGGACATCCGCCGCAGAACCCGCGTGGTGGGAACGTTCCCTGACGGCAACTCTGCTCTGATGCTAGTCTGCGCCCGGCTTCGCCATGTAGCGGGCACGCAGTGGGGCAACAAAAATATATGAACATGAAGCACCTGGAGGCGGCTCTGGACGACGCCTTCATTGCTGGCTGACTTCACTCAGCCGGAGCCTGCAAATAATTTTGCGCATAAATCTTGACGGGACCGAATCTATTAGATGCACGCATGTGATATAATCTTGGCCACGCATTTTGTCAATTCGTATACAGATCTTTGTCGAAATCATAGATGCTACCGCACTGTTTCCGATTATTGAACAAAAAAGTGCTCTCCGCTTGCTGGAGAGCACCTTCGTTTTTTTACTTAGCCGACACGCTGTCTGGAGTGGTGCAGTTCGATCTGCTTGGACTTGATGAACACGCTCAGTTTCTTGTAGGCGAGCATGGTAATCGCAGTCAGAATTGCGCCTTTGATGAGATTGAACGGCAGAACGCCAAGCAGCAGATAGCCCTGCATGCCGGTCACATACGGGTTGATAGCATTGCACGCATCAAAGATAGCCTGCAGCGGCATAACCTGCGAATAAAACGGAATGATGAGAAAATAGTTGGTCAGCATGCCGACACAGGCCATAGCGACCGATCCGGCTGCACAGCCGAGGACAGCCATCTTGCGGCTCTTGTGTCCGCGGTACAGCAGCACGGCGATAACAACGAGCGTGGAAAGCATCAGGAAATCTGCAACCTCACCGGAGCCGCCGGTCTGGGTCTGGGTCAGATGAATAATGTCCTTGATGCCGATCATCGTGATCGCCGGAGCGATGCCGAAGATAAACGCGCCGATGAGCACGACCGCGCCGGACAGATCCACCTTGAGAAACGGCGGCATGAACGGAATCGGAAACTCAAAGTACATCAGTACGGTTGCGATAGCCGCAAAAATTGCGGTGTAGGTGATTTTGCTGGTTTTTGTCATTGCTGTTTTTTCTCCCTTTCAGGAGTCCTGTTCCATAAATAAAACAAACCCCCGGATTGCTCCAGAGGCATACAGACGTAGCGATAGGTACATCTGTTTCTCTCATCCGGACTATAACCGTCGGTTGGGATTCTAACCCATCATGCCTTGCGGCTCGCAGACTATCAGGCTCAAAGCCTGTATACTGCCGGTGGAGACTTTCACTCCGCCCTGAAACAGAACTGATTTATTTATACTGCTATTATAGTCGCCGGTAAGGGATTTGTCAACACTTCAGCAAGAAAAACATAAAGCCGCCTTTCCTTGCGAAAAGCGGCTTTTTATCAGAAATCAGTCTTCCTTGCTGCCCATCAGAGTAACCATAACGGCCTTCTGTGCGTGCAGGCGGTTTTCTGCTTCATCGAAAATTTCGTTTGCGTGCTCCTCGAACACCTTGGTGGTGATCTCCTGCTCACGGTAGGCCGGCAGGCAGTGCTGTACCATGCAGCCCGGCTTTGCAGCAGCCAGCAGCTCATCATTGACCTGATAACCCTGAAATGCCTTCATGCGGACTTCCTTCTCGGCTTCCTGACCCATGGACGCCCATGTATCAGTGATAACAACGTCTGCGTTCTCGGCAGCCTTCATCGGGTCATCGGTGATGAAGAAGTTCGGGTTCGGCTCTGCGAATGCCATAACCTCAGCGTCCGGACGGTAGTCCACCGGCGTTGCGATGGAAACCTTCATGCCGGTCTTGAGGCCGCCGACGATCAGCGAGTTTGCCATGTTGTTGCCGTCGCCAATGTAGCACATCTTGAGACCCTCAAGAACGGCAAACTTCTCGCGGATGGTCATGAGGTCTGCCAGAACCTGACACGGATGGCAGAAATCAGTCAGACCGTTGATGATCGGAATAGAGCCGTAGTTTGCCAGATCCTCTACTTCCTTCTGCTCGTAGGTGCGGATCATAATGCCGTCCAGATAGCGGCTCAGCACACGGGCCGTGTCCTGTACCGGCTCGCCGCGGCCGATCTGAAGGTCGCGATTGGACAGGAACAGTGCCTGACCGCCCAGCTGATACATGCCGGTCTCGAAAGAAACACGGGTACGGGTGGAGGACTTCTGGAAGATCATGCCAAGGCTCTTGCCTTCCAGATGACGATGGGAAATGTTGTGCTTTTTCTCATACTTGAGCTGATCCGCCAGATCGAGCAGACCGATGATCTCCTCGGTGGAGCAGTCAAGCAGCTTCAGTAAATGCTTCATTGTAAAAAACCCCTTTTAATAGAGTGAAGATTGAGGAGTGGAGAGTGGAGATTTTCTGCGGAGTGAACCTTCTCTTCACTCTTAACTCTCCACTCTTCACTCTCTCTTAAAAGACTTTTGCCATGATGGAAAGCGCTTCATCCATCTCTTCCTTGGAAATGGTGAGCGGCGGGAGCAGACGAACGGCATTTTTGCCGGCGGTGATCGCCAGAACGCCGTTTTCGATCAGCTTATTGGCAAACACGGAGTGCTTTCCTTCCTCAACGATGATGCCGAGCATGAGACCCATGCCGCGCACGCCCTTGATATTCGGCGAGCCAAGGGACAGGATGCCGTTGCGCAGGTACTCGCCCTTTTCGCGTACTTTCATCAGAAACTGGCCGTCACCGACAGTATCGAGCACGACGTTTGCTGCGGAGCAGACAATCGGCGTACCGCCGAAGGTGGTCGCGTGCGTGCCCGGCGTCAGGACGTTGCAGCAGGTATCCGCCGCCATGACAGCGCCGATCGGCATGCCGCCGCCAAGGCCCTTTGCCATAGTGACAACGTCCGGCTTGATGTCGTACTGCTGGAAGGCAAACAGGCTGCCGGTACGGCCGATACCAGTCTGCACCTCGTCGATGATGAGCAGCATATCCTTCTCGCGGCAGAGCTTCTCTACCTCCTTGACGAACTCGCGGTCAAGCGGCAGGACACCGCCCTCACCCTGGATCAGCTCCATCATGATGGCGCAGGTCATATCGTCCGCCTTTGCGCGTACCGACTTGATGTCGTTGGCAACCGCGTAATCAAAGCCCTCGGTAAAGGGGAAGAAATAGTTGTGAAAACGCTCCTGACCGGTGGCCTTCAGCGTGGTTACGGTACGGCCGTGGAAGGAGTTGATGAGCGTCAGCACCTTGTAGCGGCCCTCGCCGTACTTGTCGAACGAGTACTTACGAGCCAGCTTGATGGCACCCTCGTTTGCCTCGGCGCCCGAGTTGGCAAAGAATACCTTGCCGCCCAGATGCGTCTTTTCTACCAGCTTCTTGGCAACCTGAACCATCGGCTCGGTGGTGAACAGGTTGGAGACATGCATCAGCTTGTGCGCCTGCTTGTCGATTGCGTCAATGATCGCCGGATTGGCATAACCCAGACAGTTTACACCGATGCCGGAAGCAAGATCGATGTACTTCTTGCCCTCAACGTCCCACAGAGTCGCACCCTCGCCGTGGTCCAGCGCAATCGGAAACCGGCCGTAGGTGTTCATTACATATTTGTTTTCTTCGCTTTTTAATTCATTGTAAGTCATAGGGTATCACCTTTTACCGGAGATACGGAGCGAATCATTCTCCATTCTCCATTTTCAATTCTCAATTACTGAAACATAGTGCCTGCGCCGACCTTGGAGAGCAGCTCGATCAGGATCGAATGCTTAACACGGCCGTCCAGAATGGTAGCACGCTCAACGCCCTTTCGGACTGCCTCAACGCAGCAGTCTACCTTCGGGATCATGCCGCCCTTGATCACGCCGTCACGCACCAGCTTGGGCACCTCGGACACCTTCAGGCGGTGAATGACACTGTCCGGGTCGTTGACATCCAGCATCAGGCCGCGCACGTCGGTCAGCAGGATCAGCTTCTTTGCGCCGAGTGCGACTGCCAGCTTGCTGGCTGCGGTGTCGGCGTTGATATTGTAGTTGGTTTCATCGTCGATGCCCTGTGCAACGGTCGAAACGACCGGAATATAGCCCTGCTGTAGCACGTCGATGACCGGAGCCGGGTCTACGTCCATAATATCGCCGACGTAGCCGTAATCCGTACCCGAGCGGTCGGTCAGGCGCTTCGCCTGAAACAGACCGCCGTCCATGCCACCGAGACCGATGCCGCGTCCGCCTGCCTTTTCAAGCAGGGTTACAAGATCCTTGTTGACCTTGCCGCACAGCACCATCTGGACGATATCCATGGTTTCACGATCGGTGTAGCGCAGACCGTTGACGAACTTGCTCTCCTTGCCGATCTTTCCCAGCATTTCATTGATCTCCGGGCCGCCGCCATGTACGATAACGACCTTGACGCCGACCAGATTGAGCAGTACCAGATCGTGGATGACCGCGTCCTTCAGCTCCTCGTTGATCATTGCGTTGCCGCCGTATTTTACGACAACAGTCTGACCGTAATATTCCTGAATATACGGAAGCGCTTCGACCAGAATATTGGCACGCAGCTCCGCATCAAGTTGAGTATCCATACTAATTCGTTCCTTTATCGGGAGTTTTCTTCGTTTTTAAGAATCAAGTTCTGTAATCACCGTTGATCTTAACGTAATCGTAAGTAAGATCGCAGCCCCATGCAGTAGCGCTGTCCTCGCCCTCATTTACGTCAACTGCAATGGTAACCTCGCTCTCGGAGAGCACCTTCTTCGCCAGTTCTTCATCAAAATCCAGAGCCGCACCCTTGTCGCAGACTGCTACGCTGCCTGCTGCGGACTCGAACGCCACAGAAACGTACTCCGGACGGAACGGTGCCTTGGAGTAGCCCATTGCACACAGTACACGACCCCAGTTTGCATCTGCGCCGAACATCGCCGCCTTGACGAGATTGGAGCCGACAACAGCCTTGGCCAGTCGCTCAGCTGCCTCCTCGGAGCGGGAGTTCTTAACGGTGCAGGTAACCAGCTTGGTTGCGCCTTCGCCGTCTGCAGCAATCTGGCGTGCCAGACGGGTGTTAACCTCGTTCAGCGCCTTGCAGAACGCCTGATATTCCTCATCCTGCCACTCGATGAGCGTGTTGCCGGCCATGCCGTTTGCGAGCACGATGCACATATCGTTGGTGGAGGTGTCGCCGTCAACCGTTACGCGGTTGTAGGTCTTCTTGACGTTCTCCTGCAGGGCATCGGTCAGCATTTCGTGCGTGATAGCGCAGTCGGTCGTGATGAAGGACAGCATGGTGCCCATGTTTGGATGAATCATGCCGCTGCCCTTGCAGATGCCGCCGATGCGGCAGGTCTTGCCGCCGA
>OGQE01001348.1_pt1 | contig 22758 bp, 17 predicted proteins | sample 1553131 | NCBI WGS metagenome assembly OGQE01 (sample SAMEA2579929, study PRJEB22360) | human gut metagenome | biome: human gut; feature: human-associated habitat; material: faeces | place: Denmark | collected 2008/2010
TAGGACACATGCCTCTCACGCATGTAATACGAGTTCGATTCTCGTACCCACTACTCAATTTTAGTTAGCCTCTTACATCGAAGTAAGAGGCTTTTTTATTGTGTTCATATCTCAAAAAATGGAATATAACGTAGAAGAATTGAAAAAGGTATTGATTGAGCAATGTAAAGAAGAAGGTATATATTACGCATTGATAGCAATCGACAAACAGACGAAAGAGATCGTTCTGCCCCAAAGCCTTGATAATGCTTTAAGTAATCCGGATTACTGCGTTTTCAAATGCAAGAAAGCAGAGGATGGATATGAAGTAGAAGAGGTAAAATAAGCGTAATTTAAAAAAGAAAGTGATGCTTATTAGTGTAGTATTAGGACATTATAAAATTTAATAATTATTTGAACATTCAAAGTTTTTTCTGTAAAAGAATGTTATATCCAGTCAAAACTGCCATCTTTCACGTAGAAACCTGTCTATAATTGAAGAAACGCCTATCTAGTTACAGTTCTTCACTCTGCTCATACAGTTCGAAGTAAGATTCCTTATCAATCCGCAGTTTGACCCTGTTTTCCCGCTTCTGACCGGCTAAATTGATAAATAAATTGAAGTATAACTGACTAAAAGAGAGGTCGGAACGATCATAAACGATATCAAAAGTACAGGTTCTGCGGAAGGAGTCGAAAGTTCCCAGTTTCATCCCTCCCTTGCACATAAAGACTTCAGGAAAGCTTGTCGGAGGATAAGGCTGGAACAGGCTAGCCAGTTGGGCATATACATAATCTATCATCCATTCATCACCGGATACAGTCAGTTCTCCTTTCAGACGAAGTTTGATTGCATATTTAGCGGTAATATCCTGCGAAGTGTATATAGGAACCTGGCTTTCCGCAGGGTAATTGCCATCCTTATATCCAAGGCTCATGGTCAGTTTTGATTTACCAGCTCCGTTAAAACTGGCAACATTCTGATCCTTCTGTTGGTTTTTCAGATCAATCATAAACGTCAGTTTACCCAAAGTCGGGTCATTCGGGTATTGAGCTATCGTATCCAATACATAATCTTCTTCATTATAGCTTCGCACCACCAAGACATCCCCCTCTCCGACTTCCAGTGCCGGACCTCCTCTTTCAATATCCACATCGCCTACGGGGTAATATATAGCATCATTATCTCTGACACAACCTGACATACAAAGCAGTAGAACTGCCAATCCTATTATCTTATTCATCATCATACACATCCTTATTTTGGAGACAAAGATACATCTTTTTTGAATCAACCCGATTTATATCAACCGTTTTTAGTACTTTTGCACATAACAAGACTATTAATGACATGGATACACTACTAAGAGAAACAGTAAATGCCGTCGTAAATTCCCGCTTCCCTGAGATGAGTATAGAGGGACGCCGGCAGATAGAAAGCATCCTGATACGTGAAGAATTTCCCAAAGGAGTGATTGCACTCAATGAAGGAGAAGTAGCCCATGAATTAGTTTTTGTCGGGAAAGGGATGCTCCGGCAATATTACTATAAAAACGGGAAAGATGTCACCGAACACTTTTCATACGAGGGATGTATCGTGATGTGTATCGAAAGCTTACTAAAACAGGTTCCTACACGGTTGATTATAGAGACGCTGGAACCTGCTATCATTTACCTGTGTCCTTATGACAAGATGCTGCAGTTGGCAAAACAAAACTGGGAAATCAACATGTTCTACCGGAAAATACTGGAATATTCCCTGATTGTATCGCAAACCAAGGCTGACTCCTGGCGTTTCGAATCCGCCCGCGAACGTTATAACCTGTTGCTCGAGACCCATCCGGAAATCATCAAGCGGGCTCCCCTGGCAGATATCGCTTCCTACTTGCTGATGACACCGGAAACATTGAGCCGCGTACGCTCAGGTGTCCTGTAGAATGCCGGTCCCAGCGATGAAAATCTCCCGTTATCGCTGCCGTAGTCATTCACCATTTCTCAGCTATCTGCTTTTCCGGTATTCTTTGGGAGACATGCCGGTGTAATGCTTGAAGTACTTACCGAAGAATGACTGGTTGGCAAAGTTTAGCCGGTCAGCTATCTCTTGTATGTTCATGCTCGAAGAATTCAGGAGTGCCTTTGCTTCCAGAATCACTAATTCATCAATCCACTCCCCTACTGTCTTTCCGCTGATTTCCTTCACAACACCGGACAGATGTTTCGGTGTCAGGCATAATTGATCGGCATAAAACTTCACGCTACGCTCCGACTGATAAGACTGAATCAAAGATTCATAGAAGCGTTCAAATATGTATTCCTTACGGCTTTTACTTTTGACAACAGCAGAAGAATCCGGTGCATAACTGTTGAATATGTTGCAAAGTTCAAAGAAGAACCCCTGCATCAATCCCATTACTACCTCCCTGCGATACATATCTTCCTTATTCCTCAATCTCTTCCTGATGAAAGCATGATACTCTTTAATCATTTCCTGTTCGTGCAGGTTGAGATCAAAGCAAGGATAATCTTTCAGAAAGAAAAAGAATGAGAGCACATTTCCGACTTTGGGCAATGATTCCAGCAGATTCTTTGATACAGCAAAGAAAATCCCCCTAAAGTTAGCACTAAACTGACGATGCTCGATGATCTGGTTGGGCAACGCAATAACCATTCTTCCCGGAATCAGCTCAAACTCACGCAAACTGATATTGAAACGGGTGGAGCCTTCCAGACAAAGTCCGATGCTTACCACTTCCAGTTTGCTGGGACCATTATTATAAAGGGAAGTAACGCTTTCCGTATCGAAAAGCGCTATATCATTATCGACAACATCAATACTATTAGGATCTATATGCTTAGAATGAACTACCGAAGAAATACCTATCTTAGGAACACCTTGAATATCCATACTTTCTCTTTTTATTTGCGACAAAGATACCAGTAATAATCAGACATGCAACCTAAGGTCAGATATTATCAGTCAAATAGAACATTTTTCCCTACTTATTGACTATCTCCGAACAAAAACTCATAATCGCGTTTGGCAGCCGGAACAGTCCACTTCTCCGGAATGAATTTCCACTGATTCAGCGCCTTCGGGTCCATCGCACCTTTCTTTTCTATATAATTCATCAGATAAAAACGAAGGTCCTTATCCGTAGAGAAGATAATACGTTCTTTCAGTTTCTCCTGTGGAATACCTGCACCTCTAGTCAGTAATTCACCGCCGCCATTGCCCCGATAAGAGTTCAAAGCCACTTTATAAATCTTATCCATAAGGAAAGGGCTGCCGTCCGCCATGCTGATAATGGTTATCTTCTCTCCTTGCGGCTTGGAGACGTCCACAGTATAGATAATACCCGATGCCGAATCAAAATTGAAACTGAAATTCTGGAAAGAAGCTCTGTCTTCCGCACCTTCGCGGCGTTTCTCTTTGAACCAAAGCAAATGATCGTCCGGAGACTTCATCCGGTTGGTCCACATGAAATAAGACATTTCCAGATAATCCTTGATTTCTTTCCCGGATAAGGTCATCATATACAGCATATTCTCATACTTATACAGATTGAACATATCGCTGACATACACATCCCCTTTATTAATCTTCGCATCGAATGAAAGCGGTGCAGCAAAAGAAATCTCCGCACCAGTGATATCAAGCTGCAAGGTATGAATCAGGTCGATAAAAGCAGACGGCCCGAAGAAAGACGGACGGGTCGAGATGCTCTCGGTGAATGTACCGATCTTTTTAGAAACAAAGTTGCGGACAGTGTCGTATTGGGAAGCAAAATGCTTCATAAAATCCTCACTGGTTCCGTAATCTTTTGTCGCGGACAATACTCCCCGGATATCTTTGCTGCGCACCTTTCCGTCTTTCAACTTTAAGGTTACGTCGATATTGGACAAAACGATTCCGTTGCTTGCCGGATCGATAACCAGTACTGAATCTCCTGCCACATTCATTACCTTCTTACATTCACGTGCATGATCGTGCCCCATCAGTACAATGTCAAAACCGGGAACATTCTTTGCAACGTTCAGAGAAGCGTTTTCATTGTACTTACCGGACATTTTGAAAGCTTCCTGCCCCGCATGAAACAAACCGATCATCAAGTCCGGATTCTCTTTTTCACGGATGATCTTCATCCATTTGCGTGCTGTCTCTTCCATATCGTCAAAGCGCAGCCCCTTCCACAGATTCTCGGAGAGCCATGCAGGGATAGCAGGAGTGATCATTCCCAAAATGACGATTTTCACTCCGTCACGCTCCATCACCTTATAAGGAGGGAGATGAGGTTCTCCGGTCGATGTATCGATGATGTTAGCTCCTAACACCGGAAAGTCACAGGTATTTATCCAGCGGTCGAATACGGCACGCCCGGTTTCCACGTCATGATTTCCCATATTTCCGGCATCATACTTCATATAGTTCATCATTTCCGCGCAGAGATGAGGAGAAACCGTATCTATATAATTATAGTAATAGGCGGTAGGTTGCCCTTGCAGTATATCGCCGTTGTCGAGCAAGATAAGATTTTCCTTATACTGTTCGCGCTCTTTCTGCACAAAAGCATATATTCGCGCCAGACTGCCCTGCCAATCCTTACGGGTAATAAAATTATAAGGATAATAATTACCATGTACATCACTTGTCTGTACAATTTTCAGCTTCACAACTTTCTCCTGTGCCGCAACCGAGAGCACGAGGCAAAGAAGCCATACGTAGATACATGCAAATCGTTTCATTCTTTTTCTATTTTAAGCGGATGTGAGAACATGAACCGTGCTCCTCCCGTATATTCGGAGTCGATCCATATATCACCTTTCCATTTGTGGACAATCAATTTACAGATAGACAATCCCAGACCTGTTCCCTGGGCATATTCGTTCAGTTTCTCGAAACGTTCGAATACCAGTTTCTGTTTCTCCTTCGGGATGCCACACCCCGTATCCGTCACCGAAAACACGGCCATACCTGTCGCCTTATTCACCGAGAATTCCAGTGTGATCTTTCCTTTTTTGGTGAACTTATCCGCATTAGACATCAGGTTGATAATCACCTGCTGCATACGCTGTATATCCGTCACCATATCGAATGACTCGTAATCGCTGGCAAACAGAAACTGATTGCCGGACTGCCGCGAAACACTGACCGATGCTACCACCTGCCTGCATACCTGCACCACATCACACTCTTCCCAAGTCAAAGTCACCCTATTCGCCTCCAGACGTGAGAGATCCAGAATATCATTAATCAGGCGAAGCAACAAATCCGAGTTCGTCTTGATGATCTGATAATAAGTCTGTTGCTCCTCCTCCGTGCTGCCGCCTACAGCGAGCACATCCGAGAAACCCACAATCGAGTTTAAAGGAGTACGTATCTCATGACTCATATTAGCGAGGAAAGCACTTTTGAGACGGTTCGATTCTTCCGCCCTGTCTTTTGCCACCCGCAGGTCTTTTTCGGATTTCAGCAGTTCATCCCTCAGACGCTTGGTACGGAAATAATAGAAGAGCGAGATACACAGGCCCAGCACCAGAATGACGAATAGCGCACATGCTGACCAAATCTGATAAGTATATTGCTGATAAAATGAAACCGACTGATTGATAATCTGCACATCAAAAGGAAGAACCTGCGGATTCAAGTTCCACTCCTTCACTTTCCGGCTGTCGAGTACGGCTTTGCAGCCGATAACGGAAAGATGTTGCCGGTCATCCTCCGGATATTGATCTATCTGCAGAGACGACAATGCCATGTCTTTTCCCAGTTTCCTGTAGTCGGGCAACACTCCGCCAATGGCCCAGTATCCCAGACTCACAGAGGACGGAGTAAAAGCGGGAATGGTCGGAGTAGCCTCCATCATGGCATAAGTCGCATTCCGCATGAAATAACCCTCGTTCATGTCTACCCGCCAAGTACCTACCATAATCACCGTATTCTCCGGCAAATGGCGCAACTCTTCTACAATCGTATAAATTGTATGCCGACGGCCATCCATCAAGATCAGGTCAAGTTCGGGAAACTTCTTCATTTCCTTCCGCACCAGTGCCTGCATCGTGACACCACCGTAAGTATTGTCCGAAATAAAGGCGATATGTTCCGTATTCGGATAAAACGCCTTGATCATACGGACATTATCTTCTATATTATATTGGTTGATAAATCCCGACTTCAATTCCGGTATATCCATTTGATCGGCAAACAGATCGACCGATTCCGGCATCCATGTGTCCAGTCCGGCAACCGTATCCTTAGGCAGTATGACGATGTTGCTACTGGCAAGGCTACACATCACCGGTACCTTCACCTGTATGGAATCCCGTTGAGACAGATACGCTGCCCAGGCTTCCTGTCCCAGCAGAATGATTTGTGCCGGATGCTTTTCTCCCTGGTATTTAGAAAGAATCTGCGTCATCATGCCGCTCCAGAGCGGGGCTTCGGAGAAACTTTTGCAGTTCATGTTTTCAATGACAATATCACGTTTTCCTCCCAGTTTACTATATTCTTCCATGTAGTCGGAAATCGTTACTGAAGTTTGATGCGCAGCGGGATTATAGGAACAGACAATTAAGATCGGCTTTTTATCATTAGAGACAGCAAATAACTCTGTGGCCTGAAAAAGCCATAGCAAACAGATAAACAGGTATCCTATATATCTCATCATACTTGTAAGTTTTGAAGTGTTACTATCTCATTTTAGGCTGCAAATATACTAAAACTTGTCGGCTATAACAGATTTATGTGTATTTTTGTCGCTCATTCATTCGCAAAAAAATTGTATATGGAACTATTTCACCAAATGATTTCCGGATTACTGGGAATACCGGAAAGACAAATCAGCAGTACTCTCCATTTATTGGGGGAAGGTGCTACCATCCCTTTCATCAGCCGTTACCGTAAAGAAGCCACAGGCGGACTGGACGAAGTACAGATAGAGAACATCAAGGAGCAACATGACAAGTTGTGCGACATAGCCAAACGGAAGGAAACGATTCTTAGTACCATCAACGAGCAAGGCAAACTCACTCCCGAACTCGAAAAGCGTATCAACGACACCTGGAATCCTACGGAGCTGGAGGACATCTACCTGCCCTACAAGCCCAAACGGAAGACCCGTGCCGAAGCAGCCCGACAGAAAGGGCTGGAACCGCTTGCCATGATCCTGATGCTGCAAAGAGAGAACAATCTCAGCGCCAAAGCTTCCGCCTTCGTCAAAGGCGAAGTTAAGGACACAGAAGATGCACTGAAAGGCGCCCGTGACATCATCGCTGAGCAAGTGAATGAGGACGAACGCGCCCGTAATGCCATACGCAACCAATTCGCCCGTCAGGCAACGATCACTGCCAAAGTAGTGAAAGGCAAGGAAGAAGAAGCCGCCAAATACCGTGATTATTTCGATTTCTCCGAATCACTGAAACGCTGCACCTCCCATCGTCTCCTCGCCATTCGCCGCGCAGAATCCGAAGGATTGCTGAAAGTATCCATCAGTCCGGATGACGAAGCCTGTCTGGAACGCCTCGACCGCCAGTTCGTACACGGCAACAATGAATGCAGCCGTCAGGTAAGCGAAGCCACTGCCGATGCCTACAAGCGTCTGCTCAAACCTTCCATTGAAACAGAGTTTGCCGCACAGTCCAAAGAAAAGGCTGATGACGAAGCTATCCGTGTGTTTACGGAGAATCTCCGCCAATTGCTCCTCTCTCCTCCGCTCGGACAGAAACGGGTACTCGCTATCGATCCCGGCTTCCGCACAGGCTGTAAAGTAGTCTGTCTGGATGCGCAGGGCAATTTGTTGCACAATGAAAACATCTATCCCCACCCTCCGGTCAATAAAACCGGTGAAGCGGCTTCCAAGCTCCGCAAAATGATAGAAGCCTATGAGATTGAAGCCATCTCTATCGGCAACGGAACAGCCAGCCGCGAGACGGAAGACTTCATCAATCACCAGACTTTCGACCGGCAAATTCCGGTCTTCGTGGTCAGCGAACAGGGAGCTTCCATTTATTCGGCATCCAAGATCGCCCGTGATGAATTTCCCGATTATGACGTAACGGTGCGTGGAGCAGTCTCTATCGGTCGCCGGCTGATGGACCCGTTGGCAGAACTGGTAAAGATCGACCCTAAATCCATCGGCGTCGGACAATACCAGCATGACGTAGACCAGACGAAATTGAAGAAGGCCCTCGACCAGACTGTAGAAAACTGTGTGAATCTGGTAGGTGTGAATCTGAATACCGCAAGCAGCCATCTGCTGACATACATTTCCGGACTGGGTCCGCAGCTGGCGCAAAATATTGTCAACTACCGCACCGAGAACGGAGCTTTCAATTCGCGTAAGGAATTGATGAAAGTCCCCCGCATGGGTGCCAAAGCCTTCGAACAGTGTGCCGGATTCCTCCGTATCCCCGGAGCAAAGAATCCGCTGGACAACACAGCAGTGCATCCGGAAAGCTACCACATCGTAGAGCAAATGTCGAAAGACCTGAAATGTACCGTCAACGAACTGATTGCGAATAAGGAACTACGCCAGAAAATCAAGATATCGGACTATATCACGCCGACTGTGGGCCTGCCGACTTTACAGGACATCATGCAGGAGCTCGACAAACCGGGACGCGACCCGCGTAAAGCGATCAAGGTATTTGAATTCGACAAGAACGTGCGCACCATCGCAGACTTGCGCGAAGGCATGATCCTGCCGGGCATCGTAGGCAACATTACGAATTTCGGAGCTTTCGTCGATATAGGTATCAAGGAAAACGGACTTGTACATCTTTCCCAGTTAGCCGAGCGATATATATCCGATCCTACGGAAATCGTATCCATCCACCAGCACGTCATGGTCAGAGTGATGAATGTAGATACCGACCGGAAGCGGATTCAGCTTAGCATGATCGGGGTACAGCAAGACTGATTGCCTCCCGCTTTTCGCCCCACCACACAATTAAAATCGTAAAGATTATCATAAGTACTGTACAAATGAGCGAGCCTTCAAAACCGAAGGCTCCGCCATTCAGTACGTTTTCTTCGGGCAGATGCAGCGTCAGCAGCGATGTTCCCAAATCGTTTCCACTTACTTGATATCCCAATATCGGGCCTTGAATCCAGTTCCAGAAAAGATGGAGGGAAATGGGGAAACAAAGATTCCGTGTATATAAATAGGAAGCACCGATCAACATACCCGCAATCACCAGGTTCAGCATCGGCAGAAAAGCCACATTCGGGTTGAAGATATGCAGCAATGCAAACAGCAGTGCAGAAACGAAAAGAGCCAGGAATTTATTCATCCGGGTATGCAGCAGACGCCCGAGTATGTAGCCGCGCATCATGATCTCTTCAGTCAAGGCCACCAGCAGGCAGAACACAAAAGTGCCGAGCAGATTTAAAGGATCGAACTGAAAGCCTGTTACTTCTACTTCACCTATAGCCAGCGAAAGCCCGAAGCCGATCAGGTAGAGCAACATCGCCACCAGCAGTCCATACCACAGTCCCCGGACATGCCCTTTCAGTGTCAGCCCCAAGTCAGAAAAGGGGCGGCGTTCAAAATAAAGCAGAATCACAGCCGGAGTCAACACGGACAGCAGCATACTGGCTTCCGTCACAGTGTACACCAACAATCCGGGGTGCCGCGCCTCATCGCCAAGAATCAGAGACAATAATCCGAATCCTATTGTACCATACAGTCCCATACATACGAAAAGCCCCAGTGCAAACAACAGGATACACGCCCATACGGGAAGTCTTTTCGGTTCTTTCTTTTCTCTGATTTCTTCTGTCTCCATTTTTACTTTTTGTTAATCACGCTACAAAATTAGATATAAAACATAAAAAAACATCGTGTCTTACCTATTTTTCCTATATTTGTCAGAACAAATCTGCATAATTATGAAAATAAGACAACTACTGATAAGTTTTTTATTGGTTGCCAGTACTTTGGGAGCAACCGCACAAGTAAGCAAAACGTATTATGTCAGCAAGCCCGGCACATTGATCTCGATGATGACCGAAGAGGAAGCCAACAGCATCACCCACCTTACACTGACAGGAAAACTGAATGCGGAAGACTTCAGGCATCTCCGCGATGAATTCCCCAGCCTGAAAGTGCTTGATATTTCCAATGCCGAAATCAAGATGTACAGCGGTAAGGCCGGAACGTATCCTAACGGAAAGTTCTACATCTACATGGCCAATTTTGTCCCCGCCTACGCCTTCTCGAATGTGGTAAACGGAATAACCAAAGGTAAGCAGACACTGGAAAAAGTGATCCTTTCCGAAAAAATAAAGAATATCGAAGATGCCGCCTTCAAAGGATGTGACAACCTGAAAATCTGTCAGATACGCAAGAAGACAGCTCCTAACCTGTTGCCGGAAGCTCTGGCCGACAGTGTGACGGCTATTTTCGTTCCATTGGGCAGCAGCGACGCCTACCGTTTTAAAAACAGATGGGAGAACTTTGCATTTATCGAAGGCGAACCACTGGAAGCTACGATCCAAGTGGGTGCTATGGGCAAGCTGGAAGATGAGATTATGAAAGCCGGACTGCAACCCAGAGATATCAACTTCCTGACTATTGAAGGAAAACTGGATAATGCCGACTTCAAACTGCTTCGCGACTATATGCCGAACCTTGTGTCTCTCGACATTTCAAAGACCAATGCCACCTCTATCCCCGACTTTACTTTCTCTCAGAAGAAGTATCTCCTGAAGATCAAGCTGCCACATAACCTCAAGACCATCGGCCAACGGGTATTCAGCAACTGTGGACGACTTGCCGGAACACTTGAGTTGCCTGCTAGCGTGACGGCTATCGAATTTGGCGCATTCATGGGATGCGACAATCTACGCTATGTGTTCGCTACAGGTGATAAGATTACGACGCTGGGAGATGAACTCTTCGGAAACGGGGTGCCAAGCAAATTGATTTATAAGAAATAAAAAAATAATTCTTCTCGGAATTGGCTTCCGATAAAAGATTCCTGTAAGGGGGGGGGTACTTCTCATACTTGCATGTCCTTTTATTATAACGTAGAATGCCCTGAGATAAAATAACGATCATGAGTTAATTATCTCAGGGCATAATATAATAGACAATTTACCAAACTTCCAGCCAATATATGGCATAATTTTTAAAGATAGTAACACCTTTCGTATAGCCATGTAACCACTCTTTAGGTAGACCTACACCAGACTTTGAAAGATTATCATCTTCTAAGAATCGTCCCTTTTTTGCATCAAGAACATAAATCTTAGAATCTTTATTTTTAAAGAACTCAAGTGGAAAACCTACCTCCCAACACTTAAAGTTAGGGATTGGCAGTATATTAGAAGTTCGACAATTTCTTAAAGAATCAGATTCAATAATTTCAAAATTACTATAATTATATGGTATAACCATTAAACAAGAGTCCGTTATATGATAAATTCTTTCTGCTTTTGCCGCCAGTATCATTTCTAATATCTTTATCTCATTATTGTCTAGATATAAGGCAACATGAATAAAGTTCATATACTTTCCGCGTGGAAATCGTAGTCCCATAATTGCGAATATCTTAGATTCAACTTTATCAGGAAATCCTGTGACTAGATCAGGAGGATACAAACTTATGATCTCCTGATAAGCTCGTACCTCTCTTTCATTTGGATATGTCTGGGACAAACATATTGCCTGTATTGCAAACAAAAAGCAAAACGTCAGAATTATTATCTTCATACTTCTATTATTTATATTTTAAAAGACTTCCATTACCTTTGGTTACTCTTGAGTAGTCATTCCAGTTATTGTAAATATGAACATCCCGATAGTCATGTTTACCTGCTGTAATTGTACTTGCTGTTCCGTAAAAAGTTCCAACAGCATTATAAACCTTATCTTCAATTTTAGTTTTTTTATAGGTGATATAATTTCTTTCAACATAATGGGTTTCTTTTCCTCCTGTTAAGAATATAGATACAACATCTGATAACTTAGGAGGCTTCATGTCTAAAGTTTTAGTTTTAACACCTGTTGTTCTATCCTTATCTGCAGCAAAAATGCCATACTTTTCATTTACGATTTCAACTACACCAGTAGTTAGTGTTACATTATTAGGACCAGTTGAATAAGACTGCTCCCTCGAATCTTCAGATTTCACATATTGTATCGGATTAATGGCATACCCATTGGCTCCAGCTAAACTTACTGATTCTTCATAACTATATGATTTCTCTGTCACATCTTTCATATCGCCTAGCATATCGTTTGCTCCAACCCGGGTATATAGATTATCGTTAAAAGTTATCTGCTTCTGATTCATTCCTTTGTTATAATATAATTGACCAGTAGCTTCATACAAATACTAATCACGACCATCCAAATCTATATTTTTGATAGGATTATTATTACAATAAGCATAAGAAGTTACTCCATAGTACTTCTCACTTGATGGGTCCACCACATGCCATCTTCCCAAAGTTGGATCGTACATCCTTGCCCCATAATCATACCAATTCAAACCATTATTCATATCCAATTCCTACACGATTATTGCCCAAATGGTCCTGCAAATACAATATGCCCTGAGATAAAACAACTATCATGAGTTAATTATCCCAAGGCATAATAAAATAGACAAACTACCAAACTTCTAGCCAATATATAGCATAATTCTTAAAGAGGGTAACACCTTTTGTATAACCATGCAGCCATTCTTTAGGTAAGCCTACACCGGATATGGGAAGGTTATCATCTTCTAAAAAGCGCCCTTGTTTTGCATCAAGAAGATAAATTTTAGCATCTTTCAAGAACTCAGGTGGGAAATAGACATCCCAATTCTTGAAATTAGAGACTGGCAGTGTACGAGGAGCTATACAATTCTTTAAAGTGTCAGATTCAATAATTTTAAAATTTTCATAATTATACGGTATAACCATCAAACAAGAGTCTGTTATAGCATAGATCCCCTTTGCTTTTGTCATCAGTCTCATCTCTAGCGACCTAATCTCTTTGTCATCTAGAGACAAACCAAGATGAATATAACTCATATACTTCCCGCGCGGAAAAATGAGATCCATAAATAGATACATTCTATTTTTTATTGTTTTTGGAAATCCTGCAACTAAATCTGATGGGTACAAACTTATGATTTCTTGATAATCTTGTATCTCTCTTTTTTCAGGACGCATTTGCGAAAAACACGTCGACTGCATAGAAAACAAAAAACTAAAAACCACAACTATTATTCTCATAACTATTTTTTATATTTCAGAAGACCTCCTTGTCCTTTAGTTGATTGGGAGTAATCGTTCCAATTATTATAAATGTGAACATTTCGATAATCATGTTTACCTGCTGTAACTGTATTTGCCACTCCATAAAGAGCTCCAACTACATTATAAAACTTATCATCAAATTTAGATTCCTTATAGGTGATATAGTTCCTTTCAATATAATGGGTTTCTTTTCCTCCCGTTAAAAGCGTAGATGCTATATCATATATAATATGGTCGGATTTATTCTTTAATGTTTCAGTTTTCACTCCTACTTTTTTTTTCTTATTCGTAGAAAACAGACCATACTTTTCATTCACAATTTCTATTTTTCCTGTTGTCAGTGTTACAGATTTATTGGGACCCATTGGATAGGGTTGTTCCCTCGAATCTTCAGATTTTATATACTGCATCGGATTAATGGCATACCCATGGGCTTGAGCTAATCCTACTGATTCTTTATAACCATATGATTTCTCTGTCACATCTTTCATATCGCCTAGCATATCGTTTGCTCCAACCCGGGTATATAGATTATCGTTAAAAGTTATCTGCTTCTGATTCATTCCTTTGTTATAATATAATTGACCAGTAGCTTCATGCAAATACCAATCACGACCATCCAAATCTATATTTTTGATAGGATTATTATTGCAATAAGCATAAGGAGTTACTCCATAGTATTTCTCACTTGATGGATCTACCACATGCCATCTTCCCAAAGCCGGATCGTACATCCTTGCTCCATAATCATACCAGTTCAAGCCATTATTCATATCCAACTCCTTATTATTATATTTATAAGGTTGTTTATCTCCGTGAGTACTCTCTGTAAACGACATGCCGAAAGGATAATAATGATTTGTTTGAATTACTGTCCCGTCCGATTTAGCCACCACACGATTATTACCCAAATGGTCCTGCAAATAGAAATAGTAAATGCCATTTTCAATGTAGCCACCATCCACCAATATACGTTTTAAAGAACCATTTTCGTAAATCATGTTACCTATATAATCGGTACGATTCTCGGCAGAAGATTTATGAATGACGGATAACTTCTTTCCATCGGCAGAATAAACATACTCATGAGTAGATTTGTTTGTGTCATTGAAAGTAATCCGTCTTGGCAAATTTAATAAATTATATTGAATATCAGCTATACCTTTATTTAAATCTTTAATCAGATTACCATTTTCATCATAAAAGTATTCCACATCCTGCTTCGCACCATTCCTAAAATCCATAGATGATACCGAAAGATTTGAATCTGATGCAGTATCCTCAACCTTTATTAGCTGATTACCACGGTAATTTAGAGCCAAATTATCAATTATTCCATAGGTAGTATTCTGATTTCCGGAACGCATCAGAGAGACTATATTCCCCTGCTTATCATAGTTATAAGAAGTGTTAAAGTTATGATTGCGAATATTATTTTCAAGATAGTCCGCATAGAGCAACCGAGAAAGATTATCATAAGAAAAATCATAACCACGCTTTTTATCGCCATTTACACTCCAGTCCATACCGGAGATATTACCGTTGTAATAACGGGTATTGGTTGGGTTGGAACGGGTGTCATTATAATATAATGTCTCACAGAACAGAGGACTACTGATTGATTCAGTCCACGAACGGAGATTATAAGCATAATTCGTATGCAAATTAGATTGCCCATTCCGCCTGTTATGTTTCAGGCGCCCCAGTTCATCGTATTCATTATTGACAAGAGTCATTACCGGTCCATTATTTAAGCAGTGAGTGGTGGTTTGCAACCGGTCCGCATAATCATAGCTATATGAGTAAACTTCGCTTTGGGTCGCTTTGCCTGCAGCAGAATGGATATGCTTATGCTTTGTAGGCTGGCCAATAAAATTATAAGCAATATAATCTTTTTCAACTCCGCCGTTCAAACGGTTATTCGATTTACGTTGTATCACTCTGTCGTGATCATCATAATACATCACAGTATAAAGATAGGACTGCCCTTTTTCATCAAGACAGGCTATCAGATTACCTGTAAGCATATCCCGGGAACTTGCCGAATGACGTTTGCCAAAACCTTCCGACTCTGCATTGACATCATAACAAACACCGGCATCTGTAGAAACCGGAAATCCGTTTCTGCCCAAGAAAGAGTAATCATCATAATACTTGACTGAAAGTAAGCTGGAAGAAGTCAAAGTGATGCCCGACAAGCTATAACCTTTATACGATCCACTGCCACCGGCAGAAGAAGAACCGGAATACCAAGAGGCACCGACAACCGAAGAAAGTAACGGATCGGCAAAAGGATTCAACGCATTCCTGCAAATCCCCGAAAAACATTCACGTCCGAACATATCCGGAATGCTGAACGACCATTCACCACGACTATGCTGCTTACCGTCCTGAGAAAAAATCAACCGCTTTCCCTTATCATAGATATAAAAAGACCAGCTACAACCCGGAAGTTTCTTGGCTATCTGGAGTTTACGACTATTGTACTTGTATAAAAAGGCATATTGCAGAAGCGTCGCATCCGTATTACTCATCCAACTTGTGGAACTGCCACTTCCAAACATGGAAGAAGCTGCCGGAGGAAGTACAGCCACCCGATTGCCGAAATCGTCATATATATAGTAGGTATCATATAGTTCCTTATTTCTTCCGGTCTGTATGATCTGACGGGTTAAGACAAGCTGATTCAGTTTGTCTTTAAATTCGAAAGACGGATTACCATCTTCATCTTCCACACGGGTGACATAAAGTTGCCCTGTCGCATAGTTACCAATGCGACTGATTCGCATGACAGTATCACTTACGTTCGTTGCAGTGAAATGGATACAGTTCAATGTATCCGTACCTGTCATATTGGTCAGATAGGTATTTTTCACACTATGATGATTATCCTGCCAGCCTTGTCCGGGACCGTATTGTTCGAGAATACGATTCAGCGGAGAAGCTTCATATACCGGACGGGAGTAAGGAACGTTATCACCATACGTAGCTATCACTTTACTTTTTACCACATCAGGAAGAATGAACTTTCCTCCATTATCTTGAAATGCAGTGGGCAACCATTGCTTGGAACTTCGTCCCTGGGCATCATATTCCTGATAGGCTACTATATCATTCTTGCTCTGGGAGTATTTCAAGACAGATTGTTCCAAACGTCCCAAACCATCGTAATAGTCTGTCTTATCCTGCCATCTAATACCTGTTTCCTGCGTATAGGTACGTGTAGCAACATAATTCTTATCACGGGAACGTACATTATCAAAGTGCTCATATCCCTGAACCCGGAGAGCTATCCCACCATTATTCTTACTGCCTTCCGCTACAATATAATATGTACCTGCAGATAAGTTTGAAACATAAAGATTTTTATCATTATTTGTATCCAAAGTCCCTTTAAGAAAATCAGCCTCATTTAGCAAATAAACATTTACACCTCCTTCAACAGTAGAAGAAGGAACTGAAACAAGAATATCCATAGGAGAGTTAATTTTCAAACGGTAATACACATCTGATGTAGTATTTCCATGATAGAAATCAGTAAAAAATTCCGTATTGAATGTATCCTGAAAATCTAATGGTAATATCACAGAGTCTATATCAATCGGTTTTTCTTTTTTATCTCCTTTCAGGATGTCTGTACTACCTGATATATTTAGCTGTATATTTCTTTTCGCTTTAATAAACGAACGTATCACATAATCTCCTGCATCAAGCATTGCTTTTTTTATCAATTGACTCCCATCGCTTGTTGCCAGTATTGCACCCGATTTTTCCATTATTTCTATTGAATGGAAAGACTCAACCGTTTGTTCCGGAGAGAGATTAATTTCCATTGGATAGTTCAACCTTACAGAAAAGAACAATTCCTGCGAATCGTCAAAATCAAACAAACCAGAGAAATGATAGTTAAAATCATCCGAGAAGTCCCCTATTTCCATCGGTGCTTCCATAGAAGTTCCCAAAGGATTAATATAGATATTACTAGTAATTTCTCCATTATAATCATTCCCAAATGTTGATGCTCCTTCACACTGAAAGATATAATAACCAGGCTGCAGTATTTGTACAAAAAGTGATCCAATCACTCCATGACCAATATTCTCTTCCAAATGAAGATTCAGGTAAGGTAGTAATTTTATTTTCTCCTCCATCTTTTCTACATAATTACCCGATGTAACAGGGTCTCCCACATCAACAAGATTATCCATAGGTTCACTTAATGGGAAATACAGCAAATGAGCTTCAACATCCTCTAAGCTCGATCCATTGAAATGGGAAACAATGAGGGTTGGGCGATATATAGAAAAAGAGAAATAAATATCATTATTCTCATTCCCATAATTGTTTGTCCCATTTCTGGTATCATAAGTCTCGCGAACAATCACTGGTTCAAGAATCTCTCCCAAATCAGTCCATAGATCACTTTTACGTAATTCACTGATAGAATTACCCGGTTGAGCGTTACTATCAATGGATAGCAATGCCATTATAAACATACAATATAAAAAATTCTTCATATCTGATTGTTTTTAATAAAGAGAATTAATAAGCAAAAGGATAGCCGCCTATAACGTATATATCTTCATGACCGGTATAATACTCAATGTTATAGTTGATATCGAAAGCATAAGGAGTGGATTTTATAGAAGGCTCCTCATATGCCCAATGATCATCTTGAGGTGCAACCCGAGTATCTCTATAGAATCTTCTGGGTACGTAAACCTTAATAGGCTCATAGTCTTTGAGTACATCTCCCGTATCAGCGATTTTGCGGCTGGGTGGTATTTCGTAATAATCGGTAACGATGCTTCCCTGAACTCCCCAATCAAACGTCAGATAATAATCCTGTTCCATGGGATTATAAACAGACACGATTATATTCGAATTACATTCTGCATGCTCATTGGCATATTGCTGACCATTATTCCGCAAATCGATATAGGCTTTCTGATTAGCGTCTTCCTGTGATAAAGTTGAACTATATTTCTTTGCAGGCACTACATAATCGATAGATTCCCCCATTTCTCCTAAAGATGCGTCACAAGTATTCCGGGTAAAAGTTTCTCTGATTTGCTCATTATAATAAGTCAATTCAGGTTCTACGGATTGATTCTGATAAAAATAATCATATTCCTTAACGACATTCATATCGTTATCCATCACAGATACCAGCCTGCTAAAGTCATCATATCTATAAGACTCCGTTACTCCCCTTTCATTAGTCGCACTCCTCAATCCTATGAGAGGATAATAGCCATATGTAGTTATCGAAGCATCCTTAGGATATACACGTACATCGTCTATAGGGTATACTCCTTCATTTATTAAATCCCGACCATTGACAAAATCATGCTTCATATACTCCCACTTCCCATTCTTAAAGACCTGATAATCTATTACATATTTCCTTTCCGGATTCGTCACTAAAGACACCGTATAAGGACCGATACAACTATTATTACTATGATATCCGAAAGAAGCAGGACGTAAATGAGTGGTTTCAAAGTTCTCATAGAATACATCATCTGTACCACTTGTCTCGGGAGCAATACTTTTTCTTGTCCAATAAGAGAAATGAATATCTCCGTCATATACATTTGCTGACGATTCCTTACACGCATCAGTACTAAGAATACTAAATGTATGATAACCGGCAGAGACATAGAATGTTGCACTGTACGTATAGGCATTTTGATAGTCAGTCCAAGGCTTGCCCATGTTATCAGAGCTTCTCATCTGAACCAGATTGAAAGCCTTATTGTCAAGATGTCCTGATACATACCAGTTAAATCCTAACGCTCCGGCAAGGACTATTTCAACATCACCCGCTTTTGATGTATAAAAGTTATACGATTTCACATTAGCCGACAATGAACTGTATTTCAGGTTTACGTACTTAGTCGTTCTCTCATCCCTATATTGAGGAACGGACTTGAAAGTATTTCGGGCATTTACCACTTTAGCCACAAGATACAAGCCTTTATATCCCCATATATAAGCCGTCTTGACACCAGCCTTATCTGCTATATTGGCCGGATTACCGTATGAATCATAATCAAGATATTCCATCTCGAGCGCACATCGATTGTCCATAGAATATTGAGCCGAGTTCAGCAGTTTGAAAGAGGAGTAGTCGCTTAACGGCACATCATTTTCCAACTTATACTGTTTATCCTGAACGGCAAACTGATCAGACAGCTTATATGTCATCACTTCGGCAGAAGTAACTTTTCCATTCCGCTTAACAACAGTTTCTACAGGATAAGACAACAATCCTTGTGCTCTCATAGTATCATAGACTTTCAATGGAGAGCCGGAGGAAATGGAACCGGAAGTTACACTATCATATTCTTCCATCAAGTCGGAAATATATTTAGTTCTCGCTTCCAACATACTGTTATCATTCGGATTATTAATATACTTTCTCGTACATGTCAGCAAACGATACTTATTGTACTCATATTCTTCCGTCTCATGTATAGAATCATGATCTGTATAAAGAAATCTTTCTACGATGTTTACATTTCCTTTATCATAATTAAAAGTGAGATTTTCCTGATTGGGTAATATTATTTTCTTGATATGCCAAGTGGATGCTGTAGCTAGTAAACTGGAGTGAAAACTATCCCAAATCATACTATGACTCCCTATCTGATCACCATATACACTATAGTGACTATCATAATCAGGATCTTTAGAATACGCACAAGACAGGTCAATACTATTAATATCTCCACCAAAGATATAGGTAAGTCCTTCCGAATCAACGATTGTTATTTCTGTAATCAACACAGGTCTGGATTCGATATACAACTTGGGATGATATGTTTTGTTTAGATGAGCATTAGTCCATTCCGTTTCTGCAAGTAACACATCAGGTATTTTCCCAACTTTCACATCCTTTACCTTAAAGTACGAACTATTTTGCGATGAGATTCTTGTTTGTATTTCTCCTTCCTTATCTTTATACATAAAGAAGGAAGCATTTATTTTTCCTATATTTATTATAAATTCATCCAAGTCGGGCTCATGAAGATAATCTTCATTATAAATGAAAGGATTATAATATTTATTTAAATTAGATTCCTGATCCCAGTTCGTATTAGCAGTTCTGTCCATATACTCATTAAATGTATAGACTTCATCAATCATCCCATTAGCAACTCTGTATATTTGTCCACCGGTAATGGACCAACCTAAGCCTACATTACCAACAGGAAGATCAACTTTGTTGCCTTCCGAATTATATAGCAATTGTATATCGTAAGAATAATTTTTCAGTGCTATGGAATACAGAGGGATAGCAATATTTGCTCTTCCGGAATGCAAGTCAACCGGCAGTGACTGTACTCGTAGCAATGAACCAACTCCCGGACTCGGAGTATCATATTTTAGCATTGACTGCGAAAATATAGGCTGAAAGAGGAAAGTAAAAAGAAACATGAATAAATATCGTATCTTTCGTTCTGTTGGTCCCGATGTATATGTTAACACAGTACAATACTGATTCAAATTATGATATTTAAAACTATTTTTCATATGCTGTTTTTATATTAATTGCAATAAGCTTATTTTTAAATAAAAATCACAGGTTATACAAAATGCTATCGCTTCGTTCTATTATGAATAAAACTAGCCTCCTGTTTTGTACACCTGTGATTTACGAACTTACAGATTCATCGCATTACCGCCCAGCGCTCCCAGCACTGCCGAAGCCACCGCGATGACTACTTTCAAAATGGTATCCCAGAGGGATCTTTTGACTGCCATAACTTTACACACCTCCTTTCCGACTCTTTACATGATTGATTACTAGGCAATCATCACTAAATGATTGACTACTCCTGAAAACTTTCCTCCTTTACCTCAAAGCACGGACATGCCTTGATCCACTCCTCCGGCTCAATCTCTCCATTCCCGTTGCGGTCCGGTGACAGGTCACGATGGCCGCACACCCGGCAACCGGGGAATTTCACTTGCAACTGATGCACCAGCAGCCGGAGTGCTGCCCGTTGCTCCGGCGTCCGGGTGTCCGCCGGGCGTCCCCGGCAGTCCAGACCGCCTTCGTAGCAAATTCCGATACTCTCCGCATTAAATCCACGTGCGTGCGCACCGATCCGCTCGACAGGACGGGTAAGAAGCGTTGTACCGTCCCTGCGGATATAGTAGTGATAACCGGTACCGTTGAATCCACGCCGACGGTGCATCGTGTCCAGATCAAAAGCTGTCAGTTCCTTGTCTTCACGGGTGGCGGAACAGTGAATCACGATCAGACTGATCTTTCTCATACCTGTTGTACGGTTCATGATCGGTTGCTTCTAGACAGTCGGGTCCGGAGCTTCCTCGTCACCGCCGTCGCCTCCGCTCCCACCGCCCGGGTTAGGATCGGGAACCTCACTTCCGCCTTCACCACCATTCAGCGCCTTCAGTTGCTGTTCCAAGTCTACAAAATCCAGACGGTCTTCCGCACGGGTAGCGGCAAGATTGGGACGTACACTGGCGGATGCCCGGAAATTGATACGGACCCAGTGGATGTTCTCCGGCAGACAAGCTTTCTTGGTATCAGTCCCCACCGTAGTGGCGGACAGGCTGAATACTCCAAAATTCTCAATGTTCACGGCATGGCCGTTGTACAACTCACTGCGCATCACCTCCACGAAGTTTGTTAGTACACTCTTGATATCGCCCAGCGTGAGCGAACTCTTCTCCTTCATCTGTTTGGCAATGGTATCCAGAGTGGCGGGCTTTCCCCACGTGATCAGCTGCGGATAGAATTTGCCCGTACCTTCTTTGTCGAAAGGAGACTTACGTAAAATCTTTTTAAATGTCACAGACATAATTTTCTTCTTCTCTTTTTAATGAATGAATTTCCAGTTATTTTCTCTCTGTTGCCCGGGTGAAGGTAGCGGTGACGTCTTCCGGCTTCTCCTCTCAGGAACACGACAAAGATAGGGAATAGCCCCTCTACGGGGTTACATACAAGTGCGTAGCGACACGTAGCGATGTGCAGCGGCACGTACTTTGACTCACTGACTCTCACTGTTCTTTACTGACAGGCAACGGTATCTTTTTCTTTCCCGTTCAAAGCGATTATTCCGCTCATCCGCTTTGTTTTGTCTGAATAAATACATACCTTTACAGTATAATAATCAGGCGAACAGCCGATATAAAGAACACCGATTATGGAAACTACACAAGAAGAATTTCAAGTCCGGGTCTACCTGAAAACGGAACTGGCACAACTGTATGCACCCCATCTGAATCCCGAAGCCGCATTGAGGAAGATGCGAAAATGGATCCACCGGAACCCCGAGCTCTACCACGAACTGTATGCCGGCACGGAAGGAAAGAATGAACTGGCATACAGCAAAAGGCAGGTGGCTGTTTTAGTGAGGTACCTGGATACTCCATAAGCACCTCTTCCTCCCCATGCGGAGATTTACACATTACTATATACGCGCAGGCGCGAAAGAGTATTTTATTTTTATAGAAAAAAAGCGTGTAACGGAGGGGTAGGACTTACCCCTCCG
>OGQE01001364.1_pt1 | contig 22527 bp, 15 predicted proteins | sample 1553131 | NCBI WGS metagenome assembly OGQE01 (sample SAMEA2579929, study PRJEB22360) | human gut metagenome | biome: human gut; feature: human-associated habitat; material: faeces | place: Denmark | collected 2008/2010
AACGGCTGGATCAACGGTTATACCGACCGCACCTACCGTCCGAATAACAAGATCACCCGCGCCGAGGCGATGACGCTCGTAAACCGCGTCCTCAAGCGCCTTCCGGAGATCGCAGAGGACCTGCACAACGACATGATCAAGTGGAGCGACAACTCCGATACTTCCGCATGGTACTACCTGGCCGTACAGGAGGCTACGAACAGCCACTATTACGACCTCAAGGAAAACAAGCACGAGAAGTGGAGCAAGCTGCGCGAAACTCGTGACTGGACCGAACTGGAAAAGTAAATACTTTCCTGCAAGGGCGAACGAATCCCCCGGCCATTGGCCGGGGGATTTTATTGCACTGATAGTTTTTTCTAAAGGAGACAAATTTCAATAAATTTTTCTTGTTAAAATTATAACATATTGCCCTTGTGGTTTTTATATCATAGGTTCATAATAGAAATTGCCGAAAAGGGAAAAGAGAAATGAAAAAAGTAGGCTTTTCGGTAATTTTTTATGCGAAAACCATGCTTTCGCAGCCGGTATAGAGGAGGAGATAATATGATCAGCTTTATCGTATGCTTATTATTATTGATCACCGGCTATCTTACTTATGGTAAAATTGTAGACAAAACCTTTGGCCCGGATGACCGTGAAACGCCGGCAGTTCGCATTAACGATGGCGTTGACTACGTTGTCATGCCGCAGTGGAAGCTGTTTCTGGTACAGCTGCTGAACATCGCCGGCCTTGGCCCGATCTTCGGTGCCTTGCAGGGCGCCCTCTGGGGCCCGGTCGTATTCCTGTGGATCACCTTCGGCACCATTTTTGCCGGCGGCGTACACGATTACTTCTCCGGCATGATCAGTGAGCGAAATGACGGTGCCTCCATCGCAGAGGTTACCGGCAAGTACCTCGGTCACACCATGCAGAATATCATGCGTGTGTTCTCGGTCGTACTGCTGATCATGGTTGGCACGGTATTTGCAGTCGGTCCGGCCGGTCTGATCGTTACGCTGTGCAAGAACAACGGTGTGTCCGGTGTGCTTTCGACCACGCTGTTCTGGCTGATCGTCATCCTGGTTTACTACTTTATTGCAACCTTTATTTCGATTGATAAGATCATCGGCAAGGTATACCCGCTGTTCGGCATGTGCCTGATCATCATGGCGGTCGGTGTTATCATCGGTATCTTCACCAATCCGAATTACACCATTCCGGAGATTTGGTCTCACCTGTACAATATGCATCCGTCCGGCACGCCGATTTGGAGCTTCATGTTCATCACGGTTGCATGCGGTGCAATTTCCGGCTTCCATTCCACGCAGTCGCCGCTGATGGCTCGCTGCATGAAGAACGAGAAGCAGGGTCACTTTGTATTCTACGGCGCAATGGTAGCCGAAGGCATTATCGCACTGATCTGGGCGGCAGCCGGCTGTGCTCTGTATGAGGTCACCGGCGGTCTCAACACCGGTCTGGCAGAAGCGCTGGCAGGCGGTCAGTCCGCAGCGATCTACGATGTATGCTCCAAGACTATGGGCGGCGTTGGTATTGCTCTGGCCATGATCGGCGTTGTTGTCTGCCCGATCACTTCCGGTGATACCGCATTCCGTTCCGCTCGTCTGACGCTGTCCGACTGGTTCCACATGGATCAGGGTTCGTACGCAAACCGCCTGAAGCTGTGTATCCCGGTACTGGGTATCGGCGCTATCCTCGGCATCGGCAATGCGACCGGTCTGATCGACTACACGGTTATCTGGCGTTACTTCAGCTGGACCAACCAGACGCTCGCTATGATCGTTCTGTGGGCAGCAGCTATGTACCTGTTCACCGAAAAGAAGAACTTCTGGATGGCAGCTGTTCCGGCTACGTTCATGAGTGCAGTTTCCTGCACCTATTTCATCCTCGCGCCGGAGTGCCTCGGCAGCCTGCTGAACAGCAAGACAGCGGACGGCACGGTAATTTACAATACCGCAGTGGCGTACCCGATCGGTATTGTATTCGCGGCACTGCTGCTCGCACTGTTCATTCGTGCGACCAAGAAGCGCAGCGCAAAGAAATCTGCTTGAATATAATAGCATTGCTGCAGCCGGCCGTTCCTTTGTGCGGTCGGCTGCGGCCATCCATAACGATAATTGCGGGGTGACGGAAAATGTTGAAACCTTATCCGCTCAGCGCGGGGCGCATTGATGACGCGGCGCTTGCCGAGGATAAAAAAACCTGTCGGAAAATCGGTCCGTGCGGCATCGGCAGGCATGCCCTCTATTTGAACAGCTTTTTTGTTGACCGGCGGTATTATGTTCCGCTTTCCATGGTAACGCGTGTGTACAAGCGCGTTGCGATGAGCAAGGGCGGCTTTTCCGGCAAGGGCATTTTCGCCACGCTGTCCTATCTGGTCGTGGAGTTCGACGGCGGACAGAAGGTGTGCAATTTCAAGTATGAGCAGCAGGTCGATGATTTTCTGAGCGTTATCCGAGCTGAGCACCCGTCTATTCCGTGTGTCAGCGCGGCGGCAGAGCAGCGCATTGCCGAGGAGAAGGCCCGCCGGGAGGAAGAAGAGCGCAATCGTCCGCCGATGAGCGCACAGGCGGAGGAAACCGTGCAGGCACTCGATAACGCAATCGACTATCTGGAGCGCCGTCCTGAGCTGACCGAACGACTGAGCGCAGCCGCAAAACGCCGCCGGAACTTTCAGTGTACGAACGGCAGCTACCGCTGGGCCGCTATGGCGATCACACTGCTGGGATTTGCGGCGCTGGCTTACGGTATCGTTTCCTTCGTGCGTCACGGCTCGTTCTCGATTTATTTTACGCTGTTCGGTCTTGCCGCGATTTTCACGTTTGCAGGCTTCAGCGTCCTGCCGACAGCACGCAACAACCGTACCTCCATCATGCAGAATGATGCGCAGGCACAGGAGAAAATGCAGGCTTACCTTGCGGATTATCTGAATTTCCCGCTGCCGGCCCGCTATGCACATCCGGTTGTGCTGCGCCGCATGCAGCGTGCCGTCATGGATGGCCGCGCAGTGACCGCCGCGCAGGCGCTCGACGTTGTGAAGGCTGACCTGAAGGCGCTGAACGCGGATGTCACAGTCTCACAGGAGGAATACGATGAGGTTGTCGCCATCAAGCCCATGTTCCTCAATGCGGAGTATCAGTAACAATCAGATGATACAACTATCCCTCCCGGTTACAGCCCGGGAGGGATAGTTTGATTTGGGCGGTTCTGCTTTCATGATAAGAGCTTATTCTGTAAGCGAAAAGCGAAAAGGACATTCCCGAGGGGTGGGAATGTCCTGCGAAAAAGAGTATCGATATGATCTGATTTAAGAGCACAGTCCGCATTTCGCACATGCAGACGGTGTGGCAGCGCAGCCGCCGAGGGCGGTCTCGCGCAGCTCGATGGGGATGCGGCGGCCGACCGCGTACATGGTATCGAGCATTTCATCGAACGGGATAAACTGGTGAATGCCCGCGAGCGAGAGTTCAGCGGCAACGAGCGCGTTGGCTACACCTGCCGCGTTACGGTTCTGGCACGGATACTCGACCAGTCCGCCGACCGGGTCGCAGACCAGACCGAGCATATTCATCAGCACGGTGGAGGCCGCATCGAGGCACTGCGCGGGCGTGCCGCCCATCAGCTCGACAGCGGCGCTGGCCGCCATCGCGGAGGCAATGCCGACCTCGGCCTGACAGCCGCCGACCGCGCCTGCAACGGTAGCCGATCGCACCGGCGTTGAACAGAGCGTCGATCAGCCGTTCATCCGAGATGTTGTAGCGGTCCTGCAGGGCAAACAGCATGCCTGGCAGAACACCGGCGCTGCCTGCGGTCGGTGCTGCGACAATCAGGCCCATAGAAGCATTTACCTCAAGCACTGCCATCGCGTACTGCGCCGCTTTGTGCAGCACATCCCCGCAGATGGAGCGGCCTTTGGCCGCGTGCTGCGCCAGCTTTTTGGCTTCGCCGCCAATCAGGCCGCCCATGGACTTGACCGGCGTTTTGAGCGGTGTCAGCGCGGATGAGCGCATGATTTCGAGCGCCCTCTTCATACGGTGCGTGACCTCATCACGCGTGGTTTCGCCCAGCTGGCACTCGCGGCGGCGCATGATCTCGGAGATGGGGAGCTGCTGCTGCGTGCAGAGTGCAAGCAGCTCGGATGCGTTTTTGAAATCCATAATCTGCTCTCCTCCTTACGGTTCGATGATCATGACGTCGTGGACGTTGGGATTGTTTTTGAGCGGTTTCTCAATGCCCTCGGGAAAATGACCGTCCGACTCGACGATAGTGTAGGCGGTGTTGCCCTTGGACTCGCGGAACAGGCGCATGAATGCAATGTTTACACCCTTGTCGCTGAGCACCTTGGTGATGTGCGCCACAACGCCCGGCTTGTCCTGCTGAACGACAATGACTGTGCTGTATTCACCGGTAAAGTCAACCTCAACGCCGTTAATGCGCGCGATGCGGCACTTGCCGCCGCCGAGCGACTCACCGCGGATGGTCATCACCTGACCGGCGGCATTCTCCATGCGGATGTCCACGGTGTTCGGATGAACATCGGTCTCGGTCTCACACGGCGTGAATGAGTAGGACAGACCGCGCTCGGTCGCAATCGAAAACGAATTGCGGATGCGGGTGTCATCGGTCGAAAAGCCCATGATGCCGCCGAGCAGGGCGCGGTCGGTGCCGTGGCCGTGGTAGGTCTTGGCGAACGAGCCGTACAGGGTGAAATCCACCTTTTTGAGCGGCGGCGCGATCATCTTGTGCGCCAGATACGCGATAACGGCCGCACCGGCGGTATGGGAGCTGGAGGGGCCGATCATATTCGGTCCCAGCACATCAAAAACACTGATAAAGGACATAGGGGATTCTCCTTACTGAGCGGAGGATTTGCAGATAAACCTGCGGTAGATGGTCTCCACGATCACGCCGATCGCGTTGTCGCCGGAAACATTGCAGGCGGTGCCGAACGAGTCCTGCGTGATGTACAGTGCAACCATGATGGCGCAGATCGGGCCGCTCGGGTCGCCGGCCTCGGTGCCGAAGATCATGTACAGGAAGGGCAGGGCGGTCATAATGGAGCCGCCCGGCGCACCGGGAGAAGCGACCATGGCAATGCCGAGGGTCATGATGAACGGGATAACGGTGCCGATGGAGATCGGCAGCTGGTTCATCAGGCAGACTGCGGTAGCGCAGGCGGTAATGGTGATCATGGAGCCTGCCATGTGGATGTTCGCGCACAGCGGAACGGTGAAGTTGCGGATTTCCGAGGAAACGCCGTCTGCCTCAGCGCACTGCAGGTTTACCGGAATGGTAGCCGCAGAGGACTGGGTGCCCAGTGCGGTTGCGTAGCCCGGGATCTGGTTGCGGATGAGCGTAAGCGGGTTCTTGTGGCTGACCAGACCTGCAATTACGAACTGTATGCAGATGCAGATCAGGTGCATGATGATAACAACGATGAATACCTTCCACAGAATACCGAGGATGGCAAAGGTCTTGCCGGACTTGGTCATATCGGTGAACGTGCCGCAGATGTAAAGCGGCAGCAGCGGAATGATGACCTTGTGCAGTACGCAGTCAATGATGCCGGAGAAGTCGGAAACGCCGTTGTACAGCGTGTCGCCAATGGTCTTGCCGCGCAGGCTGGACATGCACAGACCGAGCACAAACGCCATAACAACAGCGGACAGCGTGTTCATCAGCGCCGGAATTTCCAGGCTGAAGTACGGCTCCAGCGAGTTGCCTGCGGTTGCGGCGATCTTGTCGAGCGCGTCCGCACTCATGAAGTGCGGGAACAGGGTGTCGGCTACAAAGAACGAAGCCGAGCCTGCGATCAGGGTCGAGCAGTAGGCGATGGCAACCGTGATGAGCAGCAGCTTGCCCGCGCCGCTCTTGAGGTTAGCAATGCCCATGGTAACATACGCGAGGATCATCAGCGGGATGATAAACGACAGGAACTGGCTGAAGAACGACGAGAGCGTTACCACAAAGCGGCAGAAGCCTTCCGGCAGGAACTGGCCGAACAGGATGCCGACAATAATGGCGATGATGAGCTTGGGCAGTAATCCGAGTTTGAATTTTTTCTTTTCTTCCATTTCTTTTTTCCTCCTTTTTGGCGGGCAGCACCAAACAATTTGAACTGCGGCACTTTACGGAAAGTGCACTTGTTCGGTTATGCGGTGTTACCCTTTGCGGCGCAGGCCGTTTGTTTGCCCCTCTTTGGTCTGCTGCCGTGAAAGTCTGCCGAGATTTTCTGCCTCCGGGCACAAAAAGAACCGCTTATTTTAGACGAAATGCTGTAAAATAGGACGCGGTTTTTGTGTAAAAAGGATAATTAAAAAATCTGTGGTAAACCTCCAATTTCTTTCTTGACCTCTTTGCAGATTTAGTATATTCTGTTTAATGGGTTAAGTCAAATTCATATATTTTATCATTTCGATTCAAAATATTGATAATATAGGGGAGAGAGGGAAATTCATGGAGCTTCGGCAGCTTGCAACCTTTATTCGGGTAGCACAGTTTAAGAGTTTTTCACGCGCAGCAGAGAGCCTCGGCTACTCACAGTCGGCGGTAACGGTGCAGATACGCCAGCTGGAGGAGGAACTGGACACACGTCTGTTCGACCGCATGGGCAAGCGTATCGCGCTGACCGACACGGGCGAGCGTTTTCTCAGCCATGCGTGCGACGTGATGAATCAGGTCAATCAGGCGCGCATGTCAGTCACATCAACGGCAGAGCTGCACGGTTCGCTGCATATCGGCACGATTGAGTCGCTTGCATGTCTCAAACTGCCGACAGTGCTGCATCTGTACCGCAAATTCAACCCGAAAGTGTCTATCCGCATTACGGTCGGTGAGCCGGAAGATTTGATCGAGCACATGGAACGCGGCGAGCTGGACATGATCTATGTGCTCGATGAGCCGCTGTACAGCAACAACTGGAACAAGCTGATGGAGCAGCGCGAGGAAATCGTATTTGTGGCGTCTGCATCGCTGCGCGAGGAGCTGGGCGGAAAAGAGCTGACGATTGAGGAACTGCTCACGCAGCCTTTTTTCCTTACCGAGCAGGATAATTATCGCCGTGTACTCAACCGCCGTCTTGCCGCGCGGCGGACCATCCTTACGCCGTCGCTCGAGTGCGGTGATACCTCGCTGCTCATTCGCATGCTTGAGATTGACCGCGGTGTATCCTTTCTGCCGTGGTACGCAGTCGAGAACAGCGTAAAAGAGGGAAGGCTGATCCGTTTGTCGGTCGAGGACTGCTATATTTCGCTCTACCGCCAGATTTTCAGCCACAAGGAGAAATGGCGCACACGCGAAATGGATGAATTTGTCCGCGTGGCAAAGCTGGCGGACGAGGAAGAATAAGGGCATATAACAACATCCCACTTGCTGAAGCACAGCAATGATATGTACCCCCAATACTGGGTGTCCAGTATTGGGGGTACATATCAAAATCCGGTCAGCCTTTTTATCTCAGTAGACGATGCAGGAATGTGATTGTCCTGGTGCACGAATGATTTTGGAAGATTACCCAAACCAATCCCACCGAAACGCTTCGGTGGACAGAGTAGATGCCTTGCCGTCGAGTGCAATCTCGCTGAGCAGGATACCAACGATCGGTGCGATACCGAACCCATGTATCTGGAGGCGCAGAAGCAGCTGAAGAAACAAAAAACAACGCATACCTTCTGACAAATTTGGCAACACTACTCGTAAAAGGAGTGTGTTTTCATGTCAGATATGTTTTGCTTTCAGTGCCAGCAGACCGCAGGCAACAAGTGCTGCGTGAGCGTGGGTGTCTGCGGCAAGCAGCCGGATACGGCAGCGCTGCAGGATGAGCTGGTGTACGAACTCATTCGCTTGGCCGAGGCGGCAGCTGCGGCCGGTCAACGCACACAAATCGTCGACCGGCTGCTGATGGACGGCCTGTTCATCACCTTGACCAATGTCAATTTTGACAATCAGGCGATTGCGGAATTCACCGAGCGGGTACGCGCGGAACGAGAGAAATTCGGCGGAAAACCGTGTGCGGTCGTGGAGCTGTGGAAGGGCGACACGGATACGGTTTCGCTGCGTTCCACGCTGCTGTTCGGCATGAAAGGCATGGCCGCCTATGCACACCACGCGATGAATCTTGGCTACACGGATGACGAGGTGAGCGCGTGGTTTTACAAGGGCCTGTGCGCGGTCAATCGCCCGCATTCGGTCGAGGAATGGCTGGCGCTGATCGTCGAGTTCGGGCAGGTGAATTTCCGGTGCATGGAGCTGCTCGATGAGGCCAATACGGGCACATTCGGCACGCCGCAGCCCGCAAAAGTGCCGACCGACATCAAAAAAGGCCCGTTTATCGTGGTTTCCGGGCACGACCTGGGCGACCTGGCGCAGCTGCTCGAGCAGACGGTAGGAAAGGGCATCAACATCTACACGCACAGCGAAATGCTGCCCGCGCACGGCTATCCGGGACTGAAAAAACATCCGCACCTTGCGGGCAATTTCGGCACGGCATGGCAGAGCCAGCAGACGGAGTTCGAGAACATTCCCGCGCCGGTGCTGTTCACCACCAACTGTCTGATGCCGCAGCGCCCAAGCTATCAGGACCGCGTGTACACGACTTCGGTGGTGGGCTATGCGGGTCTGCGCCATATCGAGGCGGATGCGTGCGGCCGCAAGGACTTTTCGCCCATCATCGAGCAGGCGCTCGCGCTCGGCGGGTACGAGCACGACCACAGCATGAGCGGCATCAACGGCGGGCATATGCTGATGACGGGCTTTGCACACGGCGCGGTGCTGGCTCACGCGGAGGAGATCATCTCGCTCATCAAGAGCGGCAAGGTGCGGCATATCTTTCTGGTCGGCGGCTGTGACGGCGCGCATCCGGGCAGAAATTACTACACCGAGTTTGTCAAATCCACGCCGATGGATACGCTGGTTCTGACGCTTGCGTGCGGCAAATACCGCTTCAATGACCTCGATCTGGGCGAAATCGGCGGCCTGCCGCGCATTCTGGATATGGGCCAGTGCAACGATGCGTACAGCGCCATCAAGGTTGCGCTTGCACTGGCGGATGCGTTCGGCTGCACGGTCAACGACCTGCCGCTCACGCTCGTGCTCTCGTGGTACGAGCAGAAGGCGGTGTGCATCCTGCTGACGCTGCTTGCGCTCGGCGTGAAGAATATTTACCTTGGACCGACGCTGCCGGCGTTTCTGTCGGAAACCGTGGTCAAAACACTGGTGGAGACCTACGATCTGCACCCGACCACCAATCCGCAGCAGGACCTGGATGCGATTTTGGGAAGGGGATAAACCGGCGAGCTTTTTGGACGCTACGGAGCGTTCCTTATTTCCCTCTCGTTTGCTTGCTGCAATAGGTTTCAGCAAACGAAAGAGGAAAGAAAACAATGAAATTTACGGCATTCAACGGCAGTCCAGCGGGCGAAAAGAGTGCCGCTGGACGCATGCTCGGGGTCTTTCTGGCGGGCGCGGCTCGTGCCGGAGCGGAAACCGAGCTGTACCATCTTGGCGATTACAGCATCGGACAGTGCGTGCAGCACGATGACATGGAGAAGCTGCTTCGCGCATATCAGTCTGCGGATGTGGTCTGCTTGGACTCGCCAGTGTACTCGTGGAACATGACGGCGCTGCTCAAGAATTTTGCAGACCGGCTGATCCCGCTCAAAAGTCCGCTGCTGACCGAACAGGCCGGCTATGAGTTTGCGGCACAGGGCGAGGTCACAGCAGAGCCCCGGACACAACTGGATGCGCCGCTGATGTCAGCCGCAGAGTATGTACAGTTTCTGGGTATGTAAGACAAAGGGAAACGGTTCTTGCCTTCGGGAAAGAGCCGTTTTTGATGTGCGCCATAGTATCTGACGGAATGATATGGGAAGTGAAGCTCGATCAGACTATGCCGAAAAAGCAATACTATGTCGATTATCGGCAGGGATTTTTGTGTATCAGGATGGTATATTGGAAGTCTGTGTGGTATAGTTAGGGTGAACTAACTATGGATTGACACTGGAATCCCATAAAAGCAAAGAGATGAAGAAATTATGCAAAGCAAACAGCAAAAGCAAATCAAGGTGTTCCTGATACAGACCTTCGGCGGGAGCAGGGGCGGCACGCTGTTTTCGCGACAGGAAAAAATGCTGGATAGGTTAATCAAAACCGCAGCAAACAGGTCCAAAAACCAGATGAAAACACTGGTGCAGACCATTCTGCCGCGCATTGCGCTGTACAAGGTACTGCAGGCAGAGCTGCCTGCGGAGGAAACCTTTACGCACATGCGGACGTACATGATGGACTGGGTGGCAGCAGAAAAGCACGCTTTTACGGTGAAAATGGAGTCTGTGCCGGGATTTTATCGGATTTACAGCTATTGTTTTCTCAAAATCATGCGTACCTCCGACTTGTGGGAGAGCACACAGGAACACGATAAAACGCACTTTTCCGCGTCGATTACCAAGTGTCTCTGGCACACGGCGTGCCGGGAAAACGGCTGTCCGGAGCTGTGTCCGCTGTTTTGCGACGTGGATGACGTGACCTACGGCGGACTGCACAAGCTCGGCTTTTCGCGCACAAAAACGCTGGGCTGCGGCGGTGACTGCTGCGATTTTCGGTTTTTCAAAAGGTAGGTGAGCAGACGGAGAAGCGGACTTCGTCAGGATTTTCGGTGCAGCGGCGGAATCCGTGCGGTCAGCTCCATCGCTTACGCAATGCGGCCGCAGATGGTTTTGAGTCGGATTCCTCTTCCATACCTTGCGATTTCCCCGGTTAAATGATACAATCAAACCACAAGGTTTCATTCCATCAAACGGATTCCGAAGGGGAGCCATCCCTTATCACATAAAGGAGCATCAGTGCATGAACCCAGTTTTTGTTATCGGACACCGCAATCCGGATACGGATTCCATTTGCTCTGCAATCTGCTACGCGCACCTCAAGCGCAGACTGACCGGCGGAGAATACATAGCCTGCCGCGCGGGTCACGTCAATGCGGAGACCAAATTTGTGCTCGAACGCTTCGGTGTGGAGCCGCCGCGCTACATCAAGTCGTTTGAGCCGCGCCTGAGCGATGTGCAGTACCGCGAGGTGCCGGGCATCAGCGAGGAGCTGTCGCTGCACCGTGCATGGGATTACATGAACGAAAATGACATTCAGACGCTGGCTGTTGTTGATGAGGATCGCCGCCTGAAGGGTCTGCTGACGCTGGGCGATATTGCGCGCTTCTACATCGAGGATCAGGACGCCAATGCGCTGGCGGAGGCCAAGACCAGCTATCGGAATCTGGTCGATGTGCTTGACGGCACGCTCGAGGTTGGCGATATTGACCAGCGGTTTGAGCAGGGCAGTGTGGTCGTTGCGGCGGCTAATCCGGACGTGCTCGAGGACTATATCGGCAAAAACGATATGGTTATTCTCGGCAACCGCTATGAAAGCCAGCTGTGCGCCATTGAGATGAGCGCCGGCTGCATAGTCATCGGCCTCGGCTCCAAGGTTTCGCGCACCATCCGAAAGCTGGCCTCGGAAAACGGCGTTTCCATCATCGCCACCCCGTATGATACCTACACCTGTGTCAAAGTTATCGGTCAGGCGGTTCCGGTGCGGCATGTGATGCGGAAAAAGGGTCTTATCACCTTCGAGCCGGAGGAAACGGTTGAGGATGTAAAGCGCACGGTTTCCAAAAAGCGTATCCGCTATTACCCGCTGATGGATGAACAGGGACGATACGTCGGCATGTTCTCACAGCGTAACCTGCTGGATCTGGAGCGTCCGTCGGTCATTCTGGTCGATCACAACGAGCGCGATCAGGCCGCCGAAGGCATTCGTTCGACCAATATTGTTGAGATCATCGACCACCACCGCATTGACTCGGTGGAAACCAGCGGACCGATCTACTTCCGTAATCAGCCGCTCGGCTGCACCGCGACCATCATCACGCAGATGTACCATGAGCACAACGTGGAGATCGAGCCGAAAATCGCGGGTCTGCTGTGCTCGGCAATCCTGTCGGACACGCTGATGTTCCGCTCGCCGACGTGTACGCCGCTTGATCGCATGGCTGCAGAAGAGCTGGCGAAAATCGCCGGTCTGGACATCAAGCAGTATGCAACAGAAATGTTCCGTTCCAGCTCGCGTCTGCTCGATCGCTCGATGGATGAGCTGCTCCACATGGATTTCAAGTATTTCCAGGCGCAGAATCAGAAGATTGCGATTTCGCAGGTGACGAGTGTCAGTGAGAACGAGCTGTCCGGCATCCGTGATAAAATGCTCGAGTACATGGAAAGCTGCCTGGCATCGAGCGGTCTGTCCATGCTGTTCGCTATGCTGACCAACATTATCGAGGAAAAGACAGAGCTGCTCTACGTCGGCAAGGACGCGCAGCAGCTGGTTCGTGCGGCCTTCAAGACCGACTGCGGCGAGCATTCGGTCGTCCTGCCCGGCGTCGTCAGCCGGAAGAAGCAGATGGTGGCGCCGCTTGTCAGAGCTATGGAGCACGACGAGGAAATTGAGTGAGATTTGCAGAGTAAAAGCGGGAGAAACCCTGGTTTCTCCCGCTTTTTGTGTTTACTTCCGCTTTTGCAGCTGCTCGGAGATGGTTCGTTTCATCGTCTCGGCGTCAAGCGGCTTAGACAGATGCGCGTTCATGCCTGCGGCGAGACACTTCTCGCGGTCCTCTTTGAAGACGTTGGCTGTCATGGCGATAATCGGAATGGTTTTCGCGTCCGGCCGATCGAGTGCCCGAATAGCTTTTGCAGCCTCCAGACCGTCCATCTCGGGCATCATCACGTCCATGAGAATGGCATCAAAGCTACCCGGCTCGGAGTCCCGGAAGGCTGCAAGCGCCTGCCTGCCGTTCTGCACCGGCACGGTCTGTGCACCGCTGTCGTGCAGCAGGAAGATCGCAATCTCCATGTTGAGCTCATTATCCTCGGCAACGAGCAGCCGCGTGCCGGCAATATCTGATTGTGTCTGTGGCGAAGCTGCTGCTGCGGTCGCATCACGGTCGAGTTCAAAAGGCAGTACGACGGTAAACCGGCTGCCTTCGCCGAGTTTGCTCTCCACCGAAATGGTGCCGCCCATTTGCTCGACGAGCTGTTGCACGATAGACATGCCGAGTCCGGTACCCATATAGCTTGAGCGGGAGGACTCGTCCGCCTGCTCAAACGGCTTGAATAGATGGTTTTTGATGAAATCTTCGGATATGCCCAGACCGGTGTCCTCGATGATAAACTGGCAGGTGATCTTCTCGTCCGTCCGTTCGAGCATATGCATCTGCATGTGGATGGACCCGCCGGGCTTGTTGTATTTCACGCAGTTGGTGAACAGATTCATCAGGATTTTTTTCAGATGCAGCGCACTGCTGCGGACGTAAATGCCGGAAAAATCATCATGCTCACCGGTGACGGTAAGACCGGCGGCTTCCGCCTGAAACAGCACCGAATTGGTAATGCTGCCGCAGACTTCATCCAGATTCATGGATTCGCGCCGCAGAACGACGGTGCCGTTTTCTAGCTGAGCCATATCCAGCACATCGTTCACCAGAGACAGCAGCAGCTGAGAGGACAGCTCGATTTTATGCAGACAGTCGCGCACGCGCGCGTGGTCGTCCTCATTTTTTCGGATGATAGTCAGCATGCCGATGATGCCGTTGATGGGTGTGCGGATATCGTGCGACATGTTGTTCAGGAACGTTGTTTTGGCGGCGTTGGCGGCCTTGGCCTGTACGAGCGCCTCCTGCAGCTCTGTCTGGCTCTGCTGCAGCTTGAGGTTCAGCTCCTGCGCCTGTTTGGCGGACTGCCGGGCTTTGCGGAACAGACCGAACAGCAGCAGAGAGAGCAGGATGAACACAGCAGAGGCAGTGGTCAGATTGTCCTTGACAAAGTACGCAACGGTGACCTTTTCGGGCGCACTGTCGTACATGGCGAGTGCACCGGTCAGCAGGGAAGAAGGTATGGTTTTGAGCGTTTTGTTCAGGATGGACAGCAAAACCGTATCGCCCTGCCGTACGGCGAACGAGGTCTTGCTCGGCTGTGTGAGGAACACGCGGTATAGCTTTTTGTCCTTCATATAGCGCGGCAACTGACCGGCACGCGTTACATAGCAGTCCGCACTGCCGGTTCGCATGGCTTTGATCGCGTCATTCGCCGAAGGGTATTCGAGGATTGTCCACTTGGGGTAATTATAGGAAAGGTACTGCTTGAGCGAAAAATCGTTCCCGGGGATGGCAGCAGTGTTTGGCTCAAGCTCATTAAAATGGTTCTTCGTGGTAAGCGCCGCCTGACTGAAGCTCAAGACAGTGTTCGACAGTGCAAGACCGTTCTCTGCGGCGGCACTTGGGTTCTGGCTGGTGTGAAAAATTAGGTCGATCTCATCGTTCTGCAGTGCCTGCAGCTGCTCAAGCTGCGTGTCAAAGCCGTGCAGGTCGAAATGCAAGGCGTTATCCCCCAGACAATTCGTCGCATATACGACATAATCCGTGAGAACACCGGCAACATCACCGGTTTGGATATCAAAGGTGCTGATACCGGTGTCATGATTCAGAAAACCGATGCGGATGGCGCCGTGCTGCCGGAGCCAGTCCCGCTCCTCGGTCGAGAGGATCTCGACCGACTGGGCAGACAGATAGCGCTGATACAGATCATCCTGATAGAACGGCTTGTCGTGTGCAATACGGCGCATAGCATTATCGAGCGCTTCCTTGAGGTCGGGACGGCTTTTGCTGATCACGAAGTAAATATCCGAGCTGCCGAACGAGGTGATCGCGGACAGGCTGTATTCCTGCCACTGGGGGCTCTCGACCGAGATAAAACCGTCGATTTCGCGGCTGGCGATCTTGGCAGCTGCGTCCTCGCTGCTGGTGATGATCACATGCTCGGTGTGCAGACCGTGGCGTGCCTCCCATTCGCAGAACTGCGTGGTCGGGATGCTTTCGGACAGCATGCCGATGCGCTTGCCGTTCAGGGTGGTCAGATCGGATACGGAAATGTCGGCAGTGGCAAGATTTGCATACAGGTAATATTTTTCCTCGCCCATCGGCAGATCGGAAAACAGCATGGTCTGGGCACGGCCCTCGGCGTAGGATACGCCGGCCATCAGGTCGATTTCGCCCTTTTGCAGCATGTTCAGTGAATCCGGCCAGTTTGCTTCGATGTAATGATAGGTCCAGCCGGTATATGCGGCGACGGACTGCTGATATTCGTAGCCGTAGCCGCTGCGTTCGCCGTTTTCGCAGGTGATGTTGTAGGCGGAATCCGGATACCATGCAACGCGCACGACAGAGGAATCCTGCACAGCGGCGGCTGTGCCCTGCAGCAGCGGCATAAGCAGGCAGAGGCACAGCAGCAGACAGCCGTACCGTTTCAGTCTGGTTGTAATTCTGTTCATATGCCCCTCCATAAGCCGGAATGCGTCCGGCTTTTCTCTGTAAAAGGAAAAAGATGCACTGCTACATCGGTAATGCATCTGTGCATCTCAAACGAGGCAGCTGGCTGCCATTTTACAGGCCCTGTGAAGCTGGCTTCGCAGTCATTGCGAAAGCGGCTTCTTAGCTTTGCGTCGCAGGCTTTCGCCTGGTTTGCTGAATATTTATTTGTTTATTATAGGTGAAGAACGACAGAGTTGCAAGAGAAAGACGCAAAATCGACCGCAATTTCAATAGAATGCGGTATTAAAAATTGTTTGATTGATATACAGAACAGAGGGAACCAAATTGCACGGCATCTCGTCTAATCAAGTAACAAGAGAAAATACAGCGGCCGTGCGCCGCACCGCTCAAGAAACGAGGTGTCTGTTATGAAAAAACGATTGTTCCCCCTGTTCCTTGCACTTTTGCTGCTGCTTTCCGCCTGCGGAGCAGGCGTCGGCAATTCGGCATCGGCGGCCGGTGACAGCGGCAGTATGCCGGATGCCGCGAACGGCTGGACCGAGGATGCGTCGGCAGATACCGCTGAGAGCGGTGCGGACTTTTCTGCGGTGAGAAAGAATGCCAAGCTGATTTTGAACGCCAATCTGACGCTCGAAACGCAGGATTTCGACAAAGCCTCTGCAGATATTGAGAAAATGGCAGCGGATGCAGGCGGCTATCTTGAATCGAGCAGTCTTTCCGGCGATGCAGGCAGCCGGCATGCAAGCTATGTCCTGCGCATTCCACAGGAGAAGTTTGAGGCGTTTTACGAGCAGCTCGGCAGCAGCGTGCATGTGGTGTACAGCTCGCGTTCGAGCGAGGACGTGACCGAGCAGTATACCGATATCGAAACCCGTCTGGCAACGCTAACCACCAAGCACGAGCGGCTGCTGGCGTTGCTCGATCACGGGGGGACACCGACGATGCTGGATCAGGCGGATAAGATGGAGGATATCATCTCGCTCGAGAACGCGCTGGCCGACTGTGAATACGAGATCGACTCGCTGACCGGCTCTAAGCGCCATTACGATGATCTGGTCGGATTTTCGACCTTCTATGTGGATCTGGAAGAGGTGCAGACGCTGACCGCAACGCCTGAGGGCAGCGGCTTCGGCGCACAGCTCACGCAGGCGGCTAAGACTGGAACACGCGGTCTGGTTGACGCGGTTCGAGCGCTCATCGTCGGTGCGGTGATGTTCTGGCCGGTGATCCTGCTGGCTGCTGTCGGAGGCAGCGCTGTTGCGGTCCTGCGCCGTCGGCGCAGGAAGGTGCGCGAAGCCGAGCAGACGGAGATTTCGACAGAAAAAGAAGATCGGTAATGCACGCGCTGTCGCGCAATATGATAAAATTGGTTTAATACAAACTTTTTCGACAAAAGGAGCGCAGATGTTTGCAATCTGTGCTCCTTTTGTCGATACTTGTCGATTTACTGCGGCTATGATATACTGATAGTGCTACCGCCCCCCATAAAGGTAGAGAAAGGGGGTGTGCACGATGTCTATCACTTTGTCTTTCCTTATTTCTGTTGTGGCGAGTGTAGTTGCATATTACATTTGCAAATGGCTGGACAGAAACAGTAACCGGTAGTCAGCCTGAGAAATAAGCCGCCTTATACCAAACGGCATAGAAAAGCCCCGGTGCTGGAACACCGGGGCTTTTCGCGTGCACGATGTGCACTTTTGTCTTTCCTTGTGTAATCATATTATACCGCATATCAACAGCCAATGCAAGTAGATCCGACTGCGCCGGAAGATATTACTCTGTCTAAGTGAGGGAATATGCACAATATCATGGGCGCTTATTTGGATAGTTTTTATACTATGGTTAAATACATTTGGCTCATTCCTCCAAAGTGTGATATGATTAAATCATTCAGGAGAGAACAAGAAACGGAGAGAAAACCATGAAGCGATGGAAAGGGGCGGCATTGCTGCTGCTCTGCACAGTTGTGCTGCTGCGGCTGCTGCAGGGATTGGCACAGCCGGAAAAAGAGAATGCCCATGTGCCGGTGCTCGGCATTGTCACCACGGCGGCAGAGGATGACCGGCGCGAAGCGCAGTCCGAAGCGCTTGTACATGCGGCGGAGGAACATGGCTTCAAAGTGCTGGAAATGCCGGTCGAGCGCACGCAGGAGGCACAGATTGAAGCCGTGCGTGCGCTGATTGTGTATCAGGTGGACGCAATCGCATTTACGCCGCTGGTGGAAAGCGGCTGGGACAACGTGCTGCGCGAAGCAAAATCTGCCTCCGTGCCGCTGCTGTCGATAGACCGCGCGATACGCGGCGTGGATGATGTGCCGCTGCAGCATATAGGATTTGATTATGCGTCGCTCGCCGAGCAGGCAGCGGATGCGCTTTTGCAGCAGCGCATGCCGCGGGACGGTGTACTGGAGCTTTACGGCACGGTAAATGCTTCGGATGCAAGAGAGATTGCACGCGGCTGCCGCGCGTCTCTGGAGGAACACGGGTTGACCGTAACCTACAGCCTGTGCGGCGACGGCATGCGCTCGCGCGGCTGCGAAATACTGGAGGAGATGGAGGATCATCTGGACGAAATCGGCTACATTTTCGCCCAGAATGACGCGATGGCGCTCGGTGCGGTGGATTATCTGCACAGCCACGGCCGCAAACCGGGCAAGGATGTGCTGATTTGTGCGTTTGGCGGCGGTGCGGAGCTGCGCGCGCTGCAGAAAAAAGGGGAGGTTGCCGTAATCGGTGCGCTGGATGACACCCAGCTGGCCGAGCTGACCGCAGACGCAGCCCAGCAGATTGCGAAGGCACCGTGGAAGCCCTATATCGCTCTGGCGGACACCGCCGTGCTGATGGAGGAGGGAACAGCCGATGCGTAAATCCCATCACAGCCTGCACGGCTTGCTGCGGCGGTCGCTGCTGCGCAGTGTGGTCTGCATGATCCTTCCGGTGTGCGTGCTGGCCGGTCTGCTGGTTGTGCTGACACAGCGCTATGGCGCGGATATTGCATTGACGACCCGTGCCTCCGAGGTCCGCACTGTGCTGGTGCAGGACTTGCCGGATGAGGTGTGGAACGTGGTTTCCGGCCGTATTTCCTTCGAGGATGGACGGCAGCGGATGCTGATCGACAGTGCTCTGTGGGAACTGAACGATATGTTGGACAGTGCCGGAGAGGACGAGGCACAGTATCTCAATGCGGCGCTGCGCGCCATCCGCACGATCGACAGCTACGTTGATCAGCTGGAAACGCAGATGGACGCCGGTGCCGCAGTCAGCCGCAACGAATCGCTGTACCGCGAGATTCACAGCGTCGGCCATCTGGCGGGCAGCATGCTTGACCGCTATATCGAGAATGAGATCGCCCGCATGGGCCGTTTCAACGCCTGCATTCAGCACGGACTGGGTGCGGCAGCGCTTGCACTCATTGCGCTGGTCGGCGTGATGATCTGGCTGACTATTCGGGCATCTGACAATCTGGAAGGTGCGATCGGCGCGTCTTTGCGGCAGCTGGAGCAGTTTGCCAACCGCATTGCCGCCGGTGAGCTGACCGAGCGCGTCCCGCCGACCGAGATCGACGAGCTGCATCTGCTGACACGCGATCTCAATACAATGGCGGAGCAGCTGGGTGCGCTCATTCATGAGCGGGTCGAGCAGGAAAAGACCATCAAAAAAGCTGAACTGCGGGCGCTGCAGGCGCAGATCACGCCGCATTTCATGTACAATACGCTGGAAACCATCGTCTGGCTGGCCGAAGAGGGCCGCAACAGCGAGGTCGTCGAGATGACGATGGCGTTCACCGGCTTTCTGCGCATCTCGCTCAGCCGCGGCGCGGATTACATCACGGTCGAGCGCGAGGAACAGCACGTTGCAAACTATCTGCAGATTCAGTCGGTGCGGTACGGTAGCATCATGCGGTATACGATTGATATTGATCCCGCGCTGCACGAGCGGTATATGCTGAAAATCGTGCTGCAGCCGCTGGTTGAAAACGCGATTTATCACGGCATTAAGCGCAGGCGCGGCAGAGGACAGATTACCGTGACCGGCCGCAGGCAGGCAGGCGGCATGTACTTCGCCGTGGAGGACAACGGCATGGGCATGACACCTGAGCGTCTCGCCGAGGTACGGGCCTCGCTGCAGAACGGCGCTCCGCTTGACCCGGACGGCAAGGGCGGCTATGGTCTGCGCAATGTGGAACAGCGCCTGCGGCTGTATTACGGCTGCGGACTGACGATCGAGAGTGAATACCGGCACGGCACACGAATCAGCTTCACCGTACCGGACGAACAGGAGGGGAAAACGCTATGATGCGTGTATTTATTGCGGATGATGAGGAGATCATCCGGGATGGCATCCGCAACTGCATTGAAAAGGAGCAGGAACGCTTTTTGTTTGCAGGTGAAGCGCCGGACGGCGAAATGGCACTGCCTATGCTGATGGAAATGAAGCCGGATGTGCTCATTACGGACATCCGCATGCCGTTTATGGATGGTCTGGAGCTGGCAAAGGTTGTGCGGCGCACCATGCCGTGGCTGCGTATTGTGTTCCTCAGCGGACACGATGAATTTGAGTATGCACAGAAGGCGGTTTCGCTGCACGCGGATGCGTATCTGCTCAAGCCGGTCAGCTCGGCGCAGCTGCTTGAAACGCTTGGACAGGTTGCCGAGCAGATTGAGCAGGAGCAGCAGCAGCTTCGCTCGGAAGGTGCAAACAGCCGCAGCGAACACGAGGAGGACGTGCTGCGTGAGCATTTTCTCAACGACCTGCTCTCGGGCAGCGTGCCAACTGCGGAGGCGGCTGTACAGGGAGAACGCTGGGGGCTGCTGCTGACAGCGAAGCAGTATCTTGTGTGCATCGTGCGCCTGCCGGAAAATGCCGTGCAGGAGCAGGTGCGTGCACTGACCGAGCGTCTGTGCGGTGAGGAAAGCGAGGTCTGCGCCTTTTTCCGCGGCAGCCGTCGGCTGATGCTCCTGCTGCGCGGAGAGACCGAGGAAGCTGTGCGCGAAACCGCCTACGAGTTCTGTCAGAACCTGCGGCACGAGCTTTGTCAGGTGCTGGGCTGGAACGCGCTGTGCGCGATCGGCGCACCGGTCTCCCGTGTCAGCGCCCTGCCGGAAAGCTACCGTACAGCGAAGGATACACTACTGCAGGCCTCCGCGTGCGCGGAGGACGGCGTATTCGGCAGCACGGACTTTGCCGGTGTGCAGCACGAGTTCGATTTCTCGGCGGGCGGCTCGCTGGCGGACAAGCTGCGGCATGCCGCCCCCGAGGACGTGCCGCGTATTGTCGAGGGCTACTTCGGCGGCTCTGCGGCGCAGGACGTACAGAGCGTGCTGTACCGGTATTATCTGCTGATGAACCTGCTCGTCACGGCCTCTCAGCTGGCTGATGAGGTGCAGGCAGGCAGCATTCCGCCTCCGGAGGATCCGCAGGCGGTGCTCGGTCAGGCGGCTACACTCGAGGGCACAAAGGCCTGTGCCGCCGAGGTGCTCGGCCGCATGACTCGTCTGTGTTATCGCCATCAGAATGTGCGATACAGCGCGGAGATCAGCCGTGCAAAGGAGTTTATCCGCGAAAATTATGCGGACAGCGGTATTTCGCTGCACATGGTGGCGGCAGAGGTCGGGTTCAGTCCGAACCATTTTTCCACCGTGTTTTCGCAGGAGACCGGTCAGACCTTTGTCGAATATCTGACCGCTGTCCGCATCGAGGCGGCAAAGCATCTGCTGACCAATGGCAACAGCCGCATGAGCGATATTGCGTTTGACGTCGGTTATCAGGATTCGCACTATTTCAGCTATCTGTTCAAAAAGCACGTCGGCGTTTCGCCGCGCGAGTACCGCAGCCGGTCGGAAGAAGGGTAAAATAATATCGTAAGAAATTCACCGTTCAGGAACGGCCTTCTTGAATGGTAAAATTTTATCGGATGATGGACGGTAGAGCGAAGCCGCTTAAACTGTTATAGTATAAGGGCAGAGAAAAGCTGCCCGCCTTTTGTATCGAGGTGGAAGCTATGAAAAGAATATGTTTTCTTCCTGTTGTTCTGCTGCTGACCGGACTGCTCTGCGGCTGTACGGGTCAGCAGCAGAACGATCCCTCACCGCAGGAGCACAATCATGCGATGGAGGAGGGGACAGAAACACCGAAATATGACCATCTTACCGTTTACAGTCCGCTGCCGGAGTCGGAAACACTGCTGTACTGCAGTGCCTTCCGCAAGGAGACCGGCATTACCGTGGACTGTATTCATCTTCCTGCCGGAGAAATGACCGCGCGGCTCGAGCAGGAGCGGGACAACCCGCAGGCTTCTGTGCTGCTGGGCGGCTCGGCGGATAACTATATTCAGCTGCGAGAGGCCGGTCTGCTGGAGGCGTATCAAAGTCCCGAGCTGACCGATGTGCCCGAAGCCTATCAGGATGAGCAGGGCGTGTGGAATCCGATCTACATCGGCACGCTGTGCTTCGCCTGCAACACCGACTGGTTTGCACGGACGGGAACGCCGATGCCGACCTGCTGGGACGATCTGCTGTCGCCTGCACTGGCAGGGCAGATTGTGATGGCAACTCCGAAAAGCTCGGGTACCTCGTATACCACGCTGGCAACGCTTGTGCAGATGCGCGGCGAGGACAAGGCGTGGGAGTATCTTCAAAAATTAGACCAAAACGTCGGTTTGTACACCCGTTCGGGTGTGGAGCCGACAGAGCGGGTAAAAAACGGCGAATACGCCGTCGGTATCGTGTTCTCGCACGACGCCTTCCGTGCGGCGCTGGATGGCTATCCTATTGAGGTGCGCAGTCCGGCAGACGGCACTGGCTATGAGATCGGTGCGTGCGCGCTTGTGCGCAATGCACCGGAGCAGGAGCGCGAAAACGCCCGCATCTTTATCGACTGGCTGACCTCTTCCCGCGGAGAGGAATGCTATATCGAAGCGAAAAGCTGCCGCCTTCCGGCAAACAGCATCGCCCGCGTAGCGGACGGACTGCCGTCGCTGGACGAGGTCAAGCTCATCACCTACGATTTGGAGTGGGCAGGCGAGAACCGCACGCGGCTGATTTCGTACTTCGACACGCATATTTACAGCGCGCGAACCTTAAGGCAACACCGCACAATTAAAGCGGCGGCTCCTTGTGCAGGCTCCGGTCGCACTGCCGCGGTGCTTTGCGGAAATTTTG
>OGQE01001390.1_pt1 | contig 22178 bp, 26 predicted proteins | sample 1553131 | NCBI WGS metagenome assembly OGQE01 (sample SAMEA2579929, study PRJEB22360) | human gut metagenome | biome: human gut; feature: human-associated habitat; material: faeces | place: Denmark | collected 2008/2010
GAGTCGGCCAAAATAATCGGATGGTAATTTAAAATCAAACAGTTAATATACAGTACATTACATTAAATCCTAAAACGTTTTCGCAACCGTACAGACTTCAATGACACTCCATTTAAGATAAAAGACAAAACCTGATAAGAGATCTCATAATTGCCTGTATGGGGGTTAAATGTCGGCAACTCAAAACTTCCACCTTCCAGACGCTTGTAGTACAGGAGAAAGCCATCACCATCCCAACGCAGCATATTTACATCACTGATTATCAGTGACTATTCATTTTAATCGGTACAACCTCTGTTTTGACAAATACACAGAATGTAGGGACAAATGCAAACCGTTGTATTTCATCGCTTTGCATATACGTGTTGTACCGCCTCTTTTCAGTCCTTTTATGGAATGTCCGCTATCAGATACAAGGTATTGAGTGATAGGGTATTTCCGCAGGTATGTTACAGAACACTTGTTGAATACAAAGGTAGTGGTTTTCTTGGGATTTCTGTGGTTTGCGGTGTGATTTTTATTCCTTGAAAAGTGTTGGATAGTAGAAAATGGGTTATAGAAGCAGAAAATTTCTATAGAAGACACCTCGATTCGCTTGAAAAAGTGTAGAGCAATGGGTGATATTCGTTGGAAAAAGTGTAACGAATCAGATTTATTCGCTTGGAAAAGTGTAAAACTATATGCGTTGTAATTGTTTTTAGCCTTAATAATAATGCCTCAATCCTCCTTGTATTATACCCTGTCTGATATAATTGCAGTAGCGAAACAATAAATTATACCCATACTGATATAATATCGAATATTTGTACTAACTTTGTACCCGAAAAGGTATAAAGTACGATGTTATGAATAATCTTTCTACTACGGTCAAGATGTTGCGAAAGCAATATAATCTGACGCAAGAAGAACTCTCGTTGAAGTCGGGTGTGGGGTTGCGCTTTGTGCGAGACCTTGAACAGGGCAAGGAAACGCTACGCCTCGATAAAGTGAATCAGCTCCTTGACTTTTTCAATTATGAAATGGTTGCCACTCAAAAAAACAGTAATTAATGAGACAAGCCCAGATATTTTATAAAGACCAATTGGCTGGTATTCTGACAGAAAACGATGCCGGGTATGAGTTCCGCTATTTGCCGGAATATCTCTCTCTTGAAAAGGCAAAGGCAGTTAGCATGACATTGCCTTTACAGGAGGAAGCATATACAAGTCCTGTGCTGTTTCCATATTTCGACGGTTTGATTCCTGAAGGATGGTTGTTGGATGTTGCATTGCGGAATACAGACATCAGTATTCTTGATCGGATGTCGTTGTTGCTGACATGTTGCAAGGATTGTATCGGAGCAGTAAGCGTTATTCCTTTGGAAGAAAAGGAGGAAAACTATGTGTAATTGCTTATATTGTTATCGTCCGCTCTTAAAAGGGGAAAAGGACATGCACACGGCTTGCATAAAGAAGTTCTTCGGAACAACAACATTGCCAGTTCTTGATTATACGACAGAACAACTTGATCAACTTGCTTTGCAAATCATTCAAGACCAAACCTCTTTGACCGGAGTTCAGCCGAAGTTGTCCTTGCATTTGAAAGAGCATGAGGGTAGCAAACGATTGACTATTGTCGGACTATGGGGCGGTTATATTTGTAAGCCACAGACCTCGCAATATGAAATGATGCCTGAGGTTGAGGATTTAACCATGCACCTTGCAGAGGTGGCACATATTGAGGTAGTTCCTCATACGCTGATGCGGATGGCAGACGATACGTTATGCTATCTTACCCGCCGGATTGACAGGACTTCTGACGGAGAGAAGATTGCGATGGAGGATATGTGCCAACTGACGGAAAGGCTAACAGAGCATAAATACAAAAGTAGTTATGAACGTATCGGCAAGGCTGTTTTGAAATACTCGTCTTTACCTAAAATGGATGTTACCAATTTCTTTGAGTTGGTGCTTTTCTCTTGGTTGACAGGAAATAACGACATGCACCTGAAAAACTTCTCTTTGTATGAGGTGGCGGATAAGATACGTTTAACCCCTGCCTATGATTTGCTAAATGCGGCTATCATCAATCCCAAAGATGACGAGGAGTTGGCATTGACCTTGAATGGTCGGAAGAAAAAACTTCAAAGAGAGGATTTTATCAGGTCAGCAGCTACGTTGGGTATAGAGAATGTGATTGTAGAACGACTGATAAATAAGTATATCAAACTATTGCCCAAGTTTGAGACTGTCATTCAAAGCTCTTTCCTAAGTGCTGAATTAAAGGAAAAGTATGGCGAATTGTTGAAGGAACGGCTTGCGAGACTTTCACAAAAGCTATAAAACGGTAAAAATACACAATGCTATGGATATATTAAGTCTCACCAAAATAACATCATTGTTCATCCTAACTTTAATAGAAAGAGACGATGGACAAAAGAAACAAATTGTGGAGACGCCAACAAATGGCTCGCGTGTTTAAGGCTCGTATGATTCTGTATGCCGCTTATGGTCATTGCATCATTCGTGAGGATGGAAGCTATTATGAACATCCTCATTGGTTTGAGTTGGCAAAAGACAGTAAGCATTCGGTAAACCACGTTGCAAATTTTGTGAATTAGTTCCGAATCGGTGCTATTCGTAGCTGATTCGGAACTAATAGTATCTACTCGGAACAAGTTTGATAGGATTTTGTCCAATTACGTGGTAGAAGTTCTTCCATATTCTTCTCATCCCTCTCATAATATGGGATTTTGCTCAGGACATCTTCCATCCAGATTCTGGGGTCTACTTCTGCTGCTTTGCAGGTGGCTATCAGTGAGTATACGATGGCAGCCCTGTATGCGGATGCATCGTTGCCGCAGAACAGATAGTTCTTTCTTCCCAAAGCCAAAGGTCTTATGGCATTTTCTATACGGTTGTCATCAATTTCGATTCTTCCGTCGTTTACGTATCTGGAAAGTCTTGGAAGAAGCGTGTACGTATATTCGATGGCTTTACCCATACGGCTTTTAGGAAGCACTCTAAGATAGGTGTCCTGCAGCCATTTTTCAAATTCAAGTATCAGCGGATAGGCCTCACTGATACGTTTTTCCTTACGCTCTTCAGCTGTGAGTCCGGCATCATTGGCTTCAGATTCTATCTTGTACAACTTGCCGATGTAGTGTATTGCCTGTGTGGCCATCGTCCTGTTTTCTTCCAGGGCATCCACGTACTTCCTTCTGACATGTGCCCAACAGCCGACCAGAGTGATTCCTTTCATCTGCTCAAACTGTTCGTAAGCTGCATAGCCGTCACATTGTACAATGCCATGGTAACATCCCAGCAGTTCACGGGCTACAGTCCCCGAACGGCTGCCACGGTCATAATGGAACATGACGTCCCCCGTGATACCATCGCGTACGCACCACTCATACCCCTTTTTCGTCTTATGTTTCTCATTGTCCAGCACAGGAATGACACTCTCGTCCACTTGTATATACTCACTGGAGAGTATCTTCTGTTTGAGCAGGTTGTACAGCAACCTGAGTTTCTCTACCGCCATTTCATACCATCCGCACATAGTAGATTCGCTTATGCTGATTCCTGATTCGCGATACTGCTGTATCAGACGATAGAACGGGAGATGATACATGAACTTGCCGATGATAATGTCCGTCAGGACCGAGGCGCCTGCCATACATTTACTGACCGGAACAAGAGGTAGAGGGTGAATCAGAATCTGCCTTTCCTCAGGGTATTTCTCCATATCGGACTTACTTATCACTTTGTGACGGACAGTCTTCAGGATATATAATTTTGCCGGAACACGTTCCAGGCGTGAACTCTCTTCCTTTCCGATTTCAATGAAATCATCCTTAAGCCGACCTTCCGCATCAGTTGTCCCTTCGGGGTAAAGATCAACAACCTCTACCACAAGAGAAGATGTATCCAAGGGCTTGCGAGCCGGCTTCTCCCTGACTTTTATGGTTCTGGTGATTTCTTCATCGCTTTTGCGGACTTCCTCCTTCATTCGGGATATTTCCATGGAGGACATTTCTGCTTTTGAGAACAGGAACAGTTGGTTGGGATCGAGCGGAAGATTCTTCTCGCTCATCCGGCCAAAGACTTTTTTCCGAAGCCAGTATAGGGATTGTTCCAGTGAGGAAACCCTGCTGATAAGCGCCGCTTTATCATGACGGAGCTGCTCTAATTCTTCCAATAAGGCTTTTTCCTGTTCTTCCGTAAGCATCTGCATCTCATTGTTTCACAATGTAAATATACTAAAATCCAATGACATACAAAAGCAAATAGAGTAAAAAATGGGTACTATTTTCGGAGTTTCTTCAGGTTTTCAAGTCTCGTGCGACGGGAGTCGCGGTCTTCCATGATACCCTCCACAATCATGACAAGTTCCCGCCATTCTATATTTGTACAGACCTCATTGTCATTGGCAGAATCAGGTTTTCCTAAGGTTCCTGCTTCCAGAAGTTTGGAGTACAGCACCATGCCGCCCGGCTCCCAATGCAGGAGCTTTATACGATTACGGGCACGGTTTATGAAGATATACACATTGCCGTTGCAGGGGTCCTGACCCATGGCGTCGGTGATGACACCGCTGAGAGTATGAAAACTTTTGCGCATATCAGTCGGGCGGTTATATAACAGATAGCGCATGCTGTCATTAAGGCTGAACATGGCTGCAGGCCTGGATGATTGAAAACAGTTCCTTTTCATTTAGCTCACCGCAAATGCGTATGGCACTACCACCCGGTGTACGTATTTCTATCTCTTTCAATCCGCTTGGCGTGGCCGGTGTGCTTTTCTGTTTCCGTCCGGTTGTACCGGCAAATGAAGGAACCGGAACAAAAGATCCGCTGTGCGGAAGCTCGATAAACTCACCTTGAGCCGTTTTACCAGATGATTGCTCGGCGGCATAACGGGATTTGCTGTCATAAAACCGCCATACGGGGATATTGAGTTCCTCTAATCTTGACTTATAAGTCACTTTGTGCTCTTTGCAGTAGTTCATTATCTCTACTACTTCTTCTCGTGTCATCATAACTTTGCTTTTTGGACGTAAAGTTAATGACGGAAGTTTGAGGAAAAAATACGTGGTTTACCGAATGCTTACAAAAGACAGATGGGCGCAAGTTTATAAAACGGCAGGTACTCCGTGTAGCTGTTGGATGTGTAGAGGTCTGGAATATAACCGCAAGGAGTATAAGAAAGAAACTTTGCGTATTATTCGGGAATCAATGGAGTAATTTAAAGGGATAGGAACTAAATCTGTGCATTAGGTACACAGGTTCAGTTCCTTACTTTTTGTGTTGGATTAAGAACCACTACCGATATTCAGAATAAATATCTTGCAATGTATCATAAAATCCCCAGCCACAATCCGATACGCTATCAATAAGCTTTTCAATCCGTTCGTAATAATTGGCTAACAATCCGTTGAGAAAGATAAAGCGCATAGCCTTGTCGAAATTTCCCTCCAGTGTTGTATAGAACTGTTCCCACATATCGCCAAATTCAAGTGTGTATTCGCATCCTTGTTCGATATAGAACAACATTAAATCGGCAATAAAAGTTGGCTCCGGTTTTAGCTTTTGAAAATCGGAAATGACTTTTCTACATTTGGCAAATGACGGCTTTTCGGAAAATCCACGAGTTGGGAAGAACTCATTTCGGATAGTTTTCTTGCTCTTTTCCAATTCAGCATTACAATCTGGGGCAAGATAAAACTCCAGATAATCTTTTGCCTCTTTACGTGCATCGTATAGTTCAAGAACAATATCGGTTATCTGTTCTTTAGTAAGTGACAACAGGTGTTTTTTTAGCTTTGCTTTTGACATAAATTGATTTTCAGTTGATTGTGTATTTACATTTCTGCTAATGACCAAACAACCCTCTTTCTTTTCATACCTTGACTTCTTTATCAAAATCCGAAAGATACTCTTCGTTTTGAATCAAGCAAAATTTATCATATTCAGCGTATGCCTTTTCTTTCGCTTGTTCGGCAGAAATGGTGCCAGCCTCATTATATTTATCATACTCATATAGAGTCAGGAAATCATCCAATTGCTTTTTCCAATCTGCCATTGTGGAGATGATTTGCCGTTCGGCACGAAGTTCGGCCAAATCAAGGAAAGTGGTTGATAGACGATTGAAGGCAGAGACCTCTGTGTCGGACAAGTAATTCTGGGCAATAAAAGTATCTGACTTTTGGACTCTGCCGTCAGGGGCGTTTGTCCACGTGGTAAGTCCCATGTGGGGCTTTTGGGCATCTGCTCTTGAATAGATGATTTCGGTTGCCGTTTGATGGGAAGTTGCCCAATACATCATATCTTGCACCCTCTTGAAGAATTGTAGGGTGGTCTCAGCCTTAGGGTCATAATCGGCACTACATTCGGCATAGACATCGGTGATTTTCTGATAATACCGACGTTCTGAAGCTCGTATCTCTCGGATACGTTCTAATAGGTCATCAAAATAATCTTTGCCAAAATGTTTGCCCTGTTTCAAGCGTTCATCATCCAATACAAATCCTTTTATGATCATTTCTTTTAGAACCGATGTGGCCCACGTCCGAAATAGGTTCGCTTGATAACTGCCCACACGAAACCCAACGGCAATAACCGCATCCAAATTGTAGAGCAATGTATCATCGTTCTTGCCATCAAATTCAGTTGTTCGAATTTTTCGAATAACTGAACTCTCCTCCAATTCTCCGCTTTTGAAAATCTCTTTCAGATGGTTATTGATCGTATTCGTTTCAACACCAAACAAATCGGCCATTCGCTTTTGCGGCATCCAAAATGTTTCATTATTGAAGATGACCTCTATACGACTTTCTCCTTGTTTCGTCTTATATAGCAATATATTGGATGATAAGCTATTGCCGATTAATTCAGGAGTTGATATTTCTTGTTTGAAATATTCTCTTGCCATCTGCACTTGTGGCTTCTTGCTATCGGCATTTTCCGCAATCATCAAACAAGCAATTCGTGATAGATGTATATTCTCTACCTTACGAAAGGAGCCAGAACTTAGTTTGACCATTTCAAACATAGGATTAAAATGCTCGGTAGTGTTACAACCTTTCTTATTGGCTATAGCGATAGCTTTGTTTAGAGTACGATTGAATTTTGGGTATGTGCTATAGCCTAATGCGGTGCACAACTCACGAGAAGTCCAATACTCCGAACCGTTTTCGTCTTGCTTTTTAATCTGTTCAAAGTCGGATTGAATAGGGGGTATATTATTCTCGTTCATCATTATTTCAGATTGTTGGAATTATACACCGCCAATCCTTTAATCGTCAACAGATATTTCTGACGAGGATGACGGGGCTTGTCTGGGTAGAGCATAGAAACAAATCCCTCTTTCATGGCGGGATTCAGTGAATATTCCATAAAATTCTCACGGTTCTTTAATCCTATGGAAGCCATTATCTCTTTGACAGATAATGTATTGTTTGCAATAGCCTTTATTAAGCGGCTGATATTCTCATTATCTATCTGCAATGGATTATTTGAGCTTGTCGGGGTACTTGTCGGGGTACTTGTCGGGGTGGAGATAGCCATATCTTCGGGTGCATTAACCACCATGAAACGATTCCTCAATTCATTGTTTTCTCTTATCAATAGGTTGCGGAAGAATCGTTCTAAATACACAGACTCTCTTTTGATGCCTTTTTGTATATTTTGATAATTGGCTCTAACCAAAGCATTACGGAAATACCAAGAATGATTGGCAAAAAGGTCGTTCTCGACATTGAATCCCATTGAGCGTAAATACTGGATGGTGAACACTGCTGTAGTTCGGGTATTGCCTTCTCCAAACGGATGAATCTGCCACAACCCGGATACGAATTGGGTAATATGACTTACTATTTGGTTTATATCCAATCCTGTATAATCGAATGCCTTTTCTTGTTCAAGATCATACTCTATGGCTCTGTGAATGTCGGGAGCAGATACATAGAATACCGTATCGCCACGAAGCACCCATTCTTTTTTGGTGATATTGTAATCTCTGATTTGTCCGGCAAACTTGAATACTCCATCAAATATCCGCCGATGAATGGCGGTTAATCCAGCGATGGTAAAAGCAAATGAACGCTCATTCAATAGCTTGGTTATATTGGCGGAAACTTTATCCGCTTCCTCTGTTTCGTTATCCTTTTCAGTACGAATATCTTTTGAATCGTAGTAACTTTTGATAAGTTGCTGTACTTCATCAATGGTTATGTCTCCCTCAATATGCTTACGAGCAGTTTCAATAAGATATTCGGAGGGCTTCAAGCCATCTACTGCTTGAAGTCCTATTGCTGTTTGCCACGCATAGCCTTTTTCACGCTTTTGCGGCTCGCCTTGTTGGATGTATTCGTCGAAGTTAATCATTGAATATGTCTGAATTAATCCGCTTCTATTATATTGGTTGATGTTAAATAATTCTCAGTATACCTATAAGATAATCCAAACATATCCCAATTTTTTGGTAAGGTTTTAATTGTGGATTAATTGACATAATTACACTAAGATAATTCAATAAGATTGCAGGATTATAATCTTTGGTTGTTATTTCCAAAACTTGTTGAGAATATTTTAGCCATACACCATACAAGTCCTCTGAAAGATTATAATCTTTCATCTGTTTTAATCCGTCATCAATCAATTCACGAATATATTTGCGGGTTAATTCTTGATTTCTATTATAATTATTCATTTGTATGTTCTTTTTGAATGTCTTTTAATTGCTTTTCTAATTCGGTCGGATCTAGAGTATTACTTTGCTTAATAACATCGTCTCTTAAGAGTTTGACTTTATGTGTTATTTCATCTTGTTTAGCTTGTTCTTTATTAAGCTTAAAACCGTATCCTTCTATACTATTGATAAGAGGCATTATTAATAACAATAACCATAAAATTAATATTAAACTATTTCCGTCAAATTTGCAAATAAAGCATTGATTCACAAGTGTATCAAAGTTTTTGAACACATATATTGATGAGATAATTAACAATATTATGTACCATCCTTTTTTTACCCACTGCAGTTCACAGTTCACTCTACTTGTATCACATAGGAAGTTGTGAATTTTAGAAAATATCTTCATCTCTTTTATTCTAATTGTTTTCTATAAACAGAATCTAGAGTATTTCCATCTTTGTCTTTCCATACCAACCAGCCGTTATTGCTGCTACCAATACAGAAATCTGCGGCAGTACTGGGGCTTGAAAAGGTTTTATCCGATGTTAATACCAATATCCCATTTTCATTGGAAGTGTAATTTTGAAGCATCTTCTCTCGTTTTTCTTTCCAGTTGAAAGACAGAACCATTGTTTTGGCTACAACACTCCCTTTTAGGACTGTAAAGCCATCAGAACTGTAGAAGCCCTTTGCATTGCATCCTCTACCTTTGGTGTAGAATAGATGTTCTTCTTTGGGTTGTGATACTTCAAAGATATTGCAACCGATGAATGATGCCAGAAACTTCACATCTTCGAAAAATTCATCCATTGAGTCCTGTTGATGTTCTGGTAGATTTGGTGCTTTAGGGATTTGTTTATTATCACTTAAAACAAAAGCGTTTGCTTTCTTGGCTTCGGCTATCGCTTTATGTTCTAGGTATTGCACATCAACTTTAGTCATATCGGCATCTTTCGATACGAATATGAGTGCTTTTTGCCAAAACGATTTTTTGCTATCATGGTCTTTTACACGTTCTTTAAAGTTCTCCGTTTCACCTATATATGCCTTTGGCTTGGTTGATTCATCTTCACCTAGTAATATGTAAAACGCAGGTTTTTGCAACTTCTCTTGTGTATTCAAATAAGAGAGATTAGAACGTGGCACGACAAACATTTGGCAAATCTTATTGCTAATGAATGCATATTGAGTTCCTTTCGGGTCTCCGTCAATTAAATATGTTGTTACTGTTTTGCCCATAATTATACACCATAATGTTTTTCTAATCGTTCAACTAAACTATCTACAAGTTGTTTATAGTCTTTGAAACGCAATTGAGATAAGTTGCGAAGATTAAATCCTATGAATTTGTCTATATCCTTTTTTTCCTTATTGTGATCAGTATCTTCTTTATACAACAGTATCATATTGGGAATCATATTATGAGATTCTGCAACTCCCATTGCATATCCAATTTCATGATATACATTAATGTTGGAACTGCTTAAGTCTGCTATAATTAAACTGCATGATTTGATAGCTTCCAATATTTTATTTTGTATTGAAAAGCTGCTTGATTCTATAGTGCGATCAATACGAATAGGGGTGGCATTTAAATGAATACTTTTATGTCTCATATTGAACATTTCTACAGCTCGCACTATTTTTTCATATATAAGCTCGCTTTGTGAATCCCCGAATTGCATGGAGATGAAAATTTCATTCTTTTTTGTTTGATATATTTGTTCAAACATTGTTATAAGATTAATCGCTGCGTCTTTTGATAAATCATCAGGTTCTACGATTTTGTTTATGCCATTACGTTTAGCCCAATCTATAAATGATTGCATTTGATTTTTATCCAAAATTGCATAATAAACAAGCGCACATAAGAATGCGATATTCCCCAAAGCATCTTTTTCAAAAGATTTGTATATCACAGTTAATGAATAAAGCACTTCTATAATAAGAGCTTTATTGTCACAGTGTTTTATAAAACGACGAAGATTTTTTGCCTTATATATTAGATGGTCTTCTTTGTATTCTAATTCTTTTCTATCGCTTTTTTTAAGCGACAATTCTTCTATAAGCTGTTCTCTTTCAAATACTGTTTCTTTATATTTAGACAAATTTGCAAAATCAGGATGTTCGAACTCAATTTTTTGAATCTCGATATTTTTTACTGTTATTTGAGCATTTAGTGTTTCTATTTGTTGTTCAATAATGAAGATGTTTTGTCTTAACTCTTTCCATTTGCAAATATTCTCCTTTCTTCTGGAAGATATGACATCTTTTTGAGAAAGCAATAATCTTACAATGGATAAACAGGCTGTCCGATAATAAGAGTTGGAAATGTCATTGGCGACAGACAGCCATGGGATTGCATTAAACTGTCCAGTTTTAACAATTTCGATTAAGTCCAGTGCTAAAGGGTACTCTTGACCTAACTTTTCTTTATCATTGAAAGCACTCAGTTCAGATATAATTTTTAAGCTCGCTTCTTCGCGTAGAGGTAAAGCTTTGAAATTTATATCATGGAATATCTTTGCTTCAAAATTATCAGCATCCTTTGCTTCAGACATAATGATAGTAAATGGCACAATTTTTTCGGCAATCTCTTTTTTGTATGTTTTTGCTCGATGATTTAGCCAACCTTGAATTTTCTCAGGATCAGTCTCATCCTTTATCGGGGACCTATCTGATATAAACTGATGCCACCATTCTATATCAGTACTAAAAGGTTCTAGACGGTGATTCCCATCGACCCTAAGAAGTTTCTCTTCTTCATTGGGATTATCAATTTCCAAATATGCGTGTCTTGCTCTATCTCTACCAATAGGCAATCGTTCACTCAATATACGTAAACCTTTAACATATATGCTATCTTCTTTACTAACATCTTTATCATCACCTATACTTCTCATAAGTCCCTCATAATCGCTAACTCTACAAGCCAAAGTGATTTCTGGGAAATAGGACTTTAAATCGTTTAAATAATGAACGATCTCAACTTTGTGTTGTTCATTTGCATCTCTTTGATAAGATGCTGGCTTTTTAGAGATTTTTGCTAATCCTCCGATAGAAGCAAACCCCCGTAACACAATATAACTTCTAAATGCAGTATATATTATTCCTTCTAACTTTGCCATAATCACTACTTGATACTATTTATATATTTTAGAAATGCTTCTCTTTGGCGACTCCAGATTTCCTTATCCGGTAATCCAAAATATTCTATCATTTCTTTATGTAGTGCATCTAAGGCTATAGATGAATTTATCATTTCTGCCTTTCGGGTGTCGCACAACCAACCTATTTTATTAAAATTTACATTAGGTAAAAGATATAATCGTACTTTGTTGTCGTAAGCCCATACTGCCCCCATTTCATTAATACAGATTTCGCTGGCCTTATATTTTTTAGAAATTATCAAGAACGCATAATCTACATTTTGAATATTTGTTTGTATGTGTTTACGAATATCCTCACCATTTTTTACTCCCATTTCTTCAATTGAAGTACAGAATATGTTCTCAGCTTCTATTCCTATACCGAGTTGCAAGATGTAATCAACAAATTTTTCAATAATATCCTTATCCTTGGACGAATGGCTTATAAAAATTCGTTTACTATTTACATCTTTCTTTTCCAAAGAAACTATACAGTCAACAATGGCTTCAATAGCACTTAAATGTATAATTTTATCATTATCATATTGATCTATATGTTTCTGTAGCAACTGGGATATTGTCAGATATTTGACTTTGATATTTTGCACTAAAGCCAATAATTTTGTTTCTAATAGCTTTATCTCACCATTAATGTCATAATCTGTAAATATAAGATTCAAATGAGAATATGGTATTTTATTCCGTGTAATTCTTACTTGCGTCTTTATGATTGTTTGGCATTGACGTGCAATGCTATAAATATCTTCTTTCATATATTATCCTAATATTATTTTTTCTATTTCTTGTTTTGCTATTTCAAGTAATTCGACTCCTTCTTTTTGAAGTCGTTTTGCTTGTTGTCGTATTGAAACAACACTTTTTACTATCTCATTTTGAATTTCGATTTCAGGCACAGGAATAAGCATAGAGGAAATTTCTTCAAGATTTATATTAGCCCTGGCTACTGGTCGTTTAAGGCGATCTAGATTAAGTTGGCCTATTGAAGATTTTATTACCTCCTTAATATATTCCGGATTATACCCATCTTTCAATCTTACTAAAGCTATTGCCTGATTGATATTTGCTTCACGAGACGAATGGTAAATTCCAACTTGTCCTATTGTTGCGCCAACAATAGCAATCATTATATCACCGTTTTGTACTTTAGATGACTTCATTCGAGTATTATGGACATTGCGTTTTATGTATAATAAATTATCAAAATCTACTTCGCCCATAATGTCAATATTGCCACTTCTGATGAATGCTACACCATGTTCAGAATCAGTATAATCATCACCGCCTGATTTTGGAGTAATGCCACTTGTTATCAATACGGTAATATCACTTAATCTTACCAATTTGTAATTGGAGGTATCTTTTAGATGTTTGAATGCTTCTTCAAAGTATTCATTATGGTAATAAGGGTCATACCTATTGCCAATTAATTGAGATAAGGAAACTACATTTACCTTTACATAAATATCTTTTGAGGGTAAAGCTACTCCCATGTTCTTTAACACGAAAGAGTCTATACTATCTAGCAAGGATTTTGCTTCTTTTTCTTTCGTCAGTTTTGCTTCTTGCGCTTTAGTATATAGCCCTACTATTTCCTTTTGCTTTTCCAATATAGGGAGTGGAATTTTTGTAGATTTCAGCAGCTCATTCCCTATGCCAGACTGATTATTCCAATTCGTACAAATGGAATAAAAAATAGATTTACGTTGATATAGATTCAATATTATCCACAGATATTCGGGCAATATCTTATTTTGGTTTACCCTTATTCTGGTTATATGATTTGAAAATCTATATGGTTCATTTCCTCTAAAAATCGCTGTCTTACCTACTAACTCTTGGCTATTCGTGTTATTAAATAAAACATCATTTTCTTTTAATGATGGCATATTGGCTTCTATGGGTACATAAACATTTTTATCAAATACTAAAAGACCATCTTTATCTATGTTTGTAGGACGTATTTGCACAATACCATTTGTCTCTGATGCTTGGTCTCCCTTTCCCGCACCAACGCCTGATTGTATATCTATAATACAAGAACCTATTGATTCCAATTTATATTTTTCCCCAAATAGACTTGTTCCATATCTAAAAAATATGGGATCCATTCGACGGGCTTGAATAATATCAGAAATGTTTATATCATTAATTGTCATTATTCGTATCTATTTAATGGAACATATAAAACGATTAATCTTATTCGCTACTTCTGGAAGTTCACTTCCCTCAATTTTTTTACCTGTAGCATCATATCCAATGTTCTCGACTTCTATCATCAATACTTTATAGTCATTGATAAATTGAAATATTCTTTCTTTGTAAAGATCTAGTATCCGTTCTGCACGTTGGTCTTTATCAAGACTTTTTTCTTTCTGAACAATAGTCTTGACTTCTTTTAGCGTTTGTTCAAATTTCTGTGTGACACCCTTCGGGTGCTTTCTGAGAAACAAGATAGAAGATTTTACACCGGCTTTGACATGCGAGAATGTATGTTGCGGTAGAGATACCACTGCTAATATTCGGAGTTTCTCTATGAGCCAGTCACGTACATATTGACTTGTTGAGTTTGTCAGGATGCTATCAGGAACGACTATTGCCAAATATCCGTTTTCTTCATTCAGATATCTATGGCATCGCTCTAGAAACAGGACTTCTGTACTTTGAGAGGTACGCCATTTCTTTTTATTATTGTCATCTGCAATACGGTCTTTTATTTCAGTTATGCCAAGATTCTTTTCAAATAACTCATATTCTTTGTAATAGTTTACTTCATCGGCTTTAATAGTAGAACCAAATGGAGGATTGGTCATAATTAAATCAAACGTTCCATCTTGAAATTTGAGGTTGCGATTTTCGATCTCTAATGTCTTGGTGTTCTTAAGACCGTCATTCGTGATGATGTTGGTATGACCGTCATCATGAATTATCATGTTCATTTTTGCAACACGAGATATTTGCTCGTTGATTTCAATGCCAAACAAATGTTTTTCGGCAAACTCATGCCAATAATCCTTCCATGATGCACTTCCTGCATCCTCACCGTATATTTCATTGGCTTCGTCACGTATTGCTTTTAGCGCATGGAGCAAGAAACCACCACTTCCACAAGAGGTGTCAAGTACCTTCCAGTCCTTATCAATATTTATAGAATTAACGATAAACTCTACAATTGGCTTAGGTGTGAAAAATTGTCCAAAATCTCCACGGAAGAACTCGCCCATGAAACTTTGAAAGGCGACACCTTTTGCGTCAAGATCTGTTTTGGAGAGGTTTATATCTTGAAGATACTGCACAACTGTATATATCTTGTGCTTATCCAATTTTATATCATCCTTGAAAACCTCAGGATCTTTCTTACGTCCATGTTCATATAATTCTCGAATACGTTTTTCAAGTTCCGTTTTAGCTTTCAGATTCTGTTTGTCATCTTTGTCTTCTGGATAAGATATGATCTGAAAAGCAAACGGCTCACCTTTAGTTTTTGGAGCATTGTCTCTCCATTTCTCGTCCCATATCTTACAAAAAATAAGCTTGTCTAATTCATCGAAAGCCGTAGTAGGAGCTAAAGCACCGCCACCCCACAAAGCATCGTGAGCAGACTTAAACTTTTGTCTCAATTCTGCTTGTGTCCCGGCTTGAGGTTCTTTTGCTCCTTTTATATATTTATACCTTTCAACTTTCCCAGCTCGTTTGGGAATGTCGGTAATACTTATTCGTTCAACGGGATATAGCTCTACAATTTCAAAATATTCATTCTTAATCCCTGACGTAACCCAAATATACTGACATGCCAAAGAATGGGCATAGCTATATGCCTGATCAACAGCAATCTGAAATTGTCTTTCGTTTATTTGTTCTTCTTTACATTCAACCACAATCAATATTTTGGAATTTGTCTCATTATAGACAAGAATATCCGCTTCTTTTGTTGAGGAGCCTACTTGAACATTTTCATTGACAGATATATTCAGAGGAGAATAATTATAGTCAATGACAAGCATTAAAAAAGCCGTAGCTTGTACAAATTCCTCTGGATTGCTGAGCTTACGTCTTGTATTATTTTTGCAATGATACGTTATATAACTATTGTCGCTGTTGATAGCGATATAATTATTTGCTATTCCTTTTTTAAATAAATCAGTGGAAAGTAGTTCTTTTATTTCGTCTTGAGTCTTAGCCATAATACATTAATTTCTGCTATCAATTAAATCTTTGGGGTTAATTTGAAGAATCTTTGCTATTTCAAACAGAACTTCCAAACTTGGTTGTCGTCTGTTGCAGACATAGGCATTGACTATACAGAAACTTTTACCGAGTTTCTCTGCAAGCCAAGTTTGCTTGATTCCTTTTTCTTCAAGCACCTCTTTTATTCGATTCATGGGTTTATCCATTGTTTTATTTTTATATCATCTATCCGGATACAAAGATATAAAATATTATGCTATACAAAGAGAAAAGGAGAGGAAAATCCCCTTCTTTTTTTTTAAAACCATGTATCAGACATTCAAATCTTTCAGTGCAAGTGCGTAATTGGGGCAAAAACCGTCCATTATACACTTTAAACCAAGTGTCTGATAATACTCGTAGTCATCGTCTTCGGTGCAGAGGTATTTGTAATCGTAGCGTGGCATGTACTCCTTGAAGAAACGAGCCAAATCTTTCAGGCTTTCTGCTTGGTTCTTCTTGAAGTTACTGCGCACAATGATGATAGACCAGTCGGGGAAGTTACCTCTTCCACAGCTATATTCCCAGAAGCGGATGTAGCAGTCCAGATCACGTTCACTGATGTTCACACAAAAGCCATTGGCATTTTGCATCACGCTACAACTGTTTCTGTAGCCGAACTTCTCACACAAGTAGAGATTGAAATCAAGAATCAAATCTTCCATAAATAATTGAATTTAAAGTGTTAATAAAAAGTGGATTATAAATGAAAGCCTCGCTTGCGCTTAGCCTTTTTCTTTTTCATCAGGCGATTGAACTCGGCTTCTTCTGCTGCAGCGGCATCGTAGGATGAGTTGCAGTTTAGCAAGCCGAGACTGATGCTTGAACCATCATCGGAATGGAAAACGCTTTGTTGTACATTATCTTCCTTATGTCTGGGTTCCTGCTTGGTTGACTCCAACAAGGATGCACAAGCATTCTCTTCCAATCGGTTGCCGATATTCAGGTAGCTGAACTCTCGGCTGACCTTTGATCCGGAGAAAGAAAAACCGTTGTACTCAAATTTGACACCCTGTATTTCCCGTGTAGTTCGGCTGACCTTGAAATTCATATCAATGTCTCGGTCTGCAAGCGCATCTTTCAAATCATCCCAACAATGAGCGTTGGGCAGTTCTTCTTTCAATGCCTTGTATATCTCGTGCTTTGCCTTGTCATAGGGGCGCAAACGTTTCTCTTTGATATGGTCTTTACCATTGGCAAAGTGCAAGCGATATTTGGCAGTCAGCATTTTGCATACTTTCTCATTCCTTCGGAAGTCATTTTTGTCGTTAATCGTCTTGCCGTCATTGTCCACTCGGTTGAAAACGATATGGCAATGTGGATGCTCACGGTCGATATGCCGGGCAATGATGTATTGCGTATTCTCAATACCCATTAGTTTCATATAGTCGTGCGCTATGCTCAGCATCAGAGCATCATCGCACTTTAACCTTGCGCTATCTTCCGGTGAGAAGTTGAGCGAGGTGTGTCCGACAATATTCTTTACCTTGTTATTGAGTAATGCTTGTAACTCAAATTGCTCTGCCATCTGTTCGGGCGTACCTTCTACTCCAACCGCTTCCAATAGTTTGGATTTTTCCTCTTTGAGGACATAGCGGACACAACCACCGAATGATGTTCCTTTAGTCTGTTTACCTATCATCTTTCAGTCGTTTTATAAGTTGATTAATGTGTTGAGCCATTTCTTCGCATCTATCCGCAACGGCAAAGAAACCGTAGGTGTTTGCTTGTCTTGCCAACTGGTTAAGATTGGTGCTTTCGCCAATCAGTTGCCGGATGATGTGGATATGCTCTTGCGTGATTCGTTCACGTACCGAACCGTTCTCGATGAGTGAACGGATGACTTCGCTCTTGGTTTGCTTGCTCCGCCTGCAAAGCGCACCTAACCATGCGTGTTGCTGATATGACAGGCGGAGTGTTATTGTATATTTCTTTTCCATTTGAATTTGTTTTTAGTGAATAATTTGTGACCATCGGGAGCCGTATCCTCAGACTTTTTGAGGAGCAAGTGGTCGGGAAATGTAATACACCGACATTAACTTGCTACAGTAAAAAAGTCTCAATTTCTCTCTCTGAGTTCAAAGTCTGAATCCTCTTTTCTTAGGTGGTGAAACCTTCGGTTGTGGAGTGCCATGTTGTATGCTAATGAGTTTCAAATCGAATGTTTTTATCAGTGTTTTCAAGGCAGGATTCATCCTTATCATCTGTTGGAGGATAGCTTCATCAGGCTTCACTTTGAGCAGATAATCGGCTATGTCGTACCCCTCTTTTCGCTCGTTTTCGGTGGCGTTGACTTCCAGATAATCGAACATCTGCACCTTAATTCCGTAGCTTTTCATCAGACCGATTTTGCTCTGCCAATAGTCTGTCGCTCCTAAATCGGGAAATAATACAACGCTTCTTCCAGCCAGAACGGATAGGCTGTTGGCATTGAAGCAACCGTTCTTTCCACCGGATGCTATCCATAGGAATTGCGGTAGATAGTAGGAAGCAATAAGTGTCGTTTTCTCACTTTCGACCAGTGCAACAGGACGGTTTTTGTCTTCAGGAAGCAAATGCTCACCGAAGAAGCATTGTTTCAAATTGTAATTGCCCTTGTGCAGTACGGAGTGTACCCACGTGACATGATTGTATGGCTCTTTTATCCGCTTACCTGTTTCGGAATTGTAAAGCATTATCTTACCTGTACGGATTTTATTCTGATTGTCCGTTTGCCAGAATACGGTTGCACCGTCCCAATATTTAGAAGTACCAACCTTGTATCTCTTCATGAGCTTTAATGTTTCTGTTTCTCCGAACTGAGCCGATAGAAATTGAAACAACTTATTCGCTGGATAGCTACGCAATGATTGGTTGACTATATCCAAATCCATGTAGGAGATGGCTATCGGTTTTGCTTCTTTAATAGGTGTATAACTTCCGAAGCTATTCTCAGCAAACTTTTCTTTCTCAGATGGATTCTGCTCAAAGTAATCACGAGGCGTGAAGTGATAACCGCATTTCTGCTCATGGTCACAACGCCCCACGTATTCTGGGAACTTGATTTGCTTCTCTGTATCAATGTATTTGGAAAAGCATCTTTGGCGGTGACAGTTCGGGCAAGTATGCCGAGTGCTGACACCTTTGTAGGGTTCTAATATGAATCTATGTGTACTCATTGTATGTTTCTTTTTTAGTGTGTCACTTTTGTCGTTATTGTCGTTTTCGCTTGGAAAGTGTCAATACCGACAAAAATGTCACGGGTTAATCTTTGAATATTCTCCATGTTTTTCTTTACGGAACAATGTTCCGATGTTGTCATTGAGGAAGCGTTGAAATGTCCGTTCCTTCATTCCATTCTGCTCGGCTATCTGTATAGCTTGGGCAGTTGTAAAGGCTGGAGGAAGTAGATTGACTATCGCCTGTTGTTGGCTGTTGAACGCATTCTCATTGAGGATATTTTGAACGCTCAATGCGGATTCCTTAAAATACTCCGTCAGTTTGATGGCTCGTTCCACCGTCAACAAGTCGATATAGGTTTTATCACACTCTCCACAAGTCCATCGGGCTAATTGGATAATCAGACAGAAACGGATGATGTATATTTCCAATTTGCAATAGATACTCACAATAGTGTCGTTTGTCTCTCGGTCGCACAACTCAGAGAAATGATGCTGCCATTCATAAAGTCTTTTCTTGGCATCCTCTGAAAAGAAAAGAATTTGCGGTTCAATCTCTCCATGCTCATTTAGGCTGCACTCCGATTGTATCAGCTTATCAATGATGTCATTCCATTCTTGCTCTATATCTTTCGGCAGTTCTTTGTCATTCCATCGTGCTTTCTGTTGCAGATTGGGCATCACAAACAGGATGCGGTCGATAAACCCGTTGCTGGAGCGTTCACCTTTAGCCAACTCGTTCAGGATTTTCTTTTGGATAGTACCAATGACCGATATGTACGGACGCTTGATGAAGATGGAACTCTTGGCATTCTTGCGGTCGGATATAGTGGTTTTGGCACTGAACACAGATAGCCAAAATTGTTCTTCCGAACCGTTGTTATAGCGGTTGAAGTTCTTGAACCAAGCGGATAATTCATCGGCCCACAAGCATAGCCCGCGTTTATTCTGCGCATGAATGAGGCTCAACCCTTCGGGCGTTACATCCGAAACCAAGAAGCGTTTGCGGATAGGCTCTTGCGGAAATTGCTCTCCACCGCTTTCAGTACGTTCCTTGCGGCTCATGCTCATCAGCTCATCGTACTTGGCAAGAGCCTTTTCAAATTCCTGATTCTGTCGGTAGTCATAATCAAGAAACGGTTTCATCGCAAAGCTGAGCGGATGGCTTTTGTTAGCTCCCGGTCTTCCAATCAATGCCATATACAGGATGGGGCTTTCCAGCCAGCCTTGTTTGATTTGGGCAAGATGCGTGTTGCCGATGCCAACTGCAATCGCTGTAAGAATTGCAGAGGCAATGTAGTCAGTCGGGTAGTTATGGCATTCGTGAACCTCACTGATGATGCGTTGGATTTTTGTCGGGAATATGCTGACAGGAAAATCAGTGCCAGCCAATCGCATACTTAAATCAACCGCTTCGTCAATGATGGATACCGGATTAATAGAGGATGTATCCATAGTTCTACTCATTAAAACTTCATGGATGATTTGGACTTATGACGGACACCGCCTTGCATATTTGCTAGCATCTCCTCGTAAGTCTGTTCTGCACTCTTTCTACGCCCGTTCTCAATCCAAGCAAGAAGTTCGTCCTCATAGAAATAGAGTTTCTTTCCTTTTTTGTAAGCCGGAAGCAGCCCTTTGCGTACCAATGTATAGATGGTAGGCTTTGCTTTTCGGATGATACGGCAAGCATCCTCTATTTCTACCAACACATGTTTGTCAGATGGCTGTGGCTGGAGTTCCGCTACCATCTTTTTCAACTCGATGACCTGTTCGGTCAGATAACCTACCGCTTCGGGCAGCTTATCAAATGTTACTGTTTCTTTTTGCATACGCCAATCGTTTTTAATTGTTCGACGGCAAAGGAAACAGGTGTTTCAATGGTGGAATCATTCACCAAAATATAACTGATGAATAACTTTTTGATGGTAATAAGTGATGATTACGAGTAATTTAAGTACCTTTGTGTCATGAAATACTAGTGGTTATTGAAGCTATAAAACAAATTTGTCGTTTATGATACCGCAATTTGAAGAAATACGGATACAGGCATTGAAAGAATTAAGTGCCGGGATAGTTATGAGAGCTAAAGATTTACGCATTCCTTTGGCTAAGCATTTTGGATTGACCGATGAGGAAATGAATGCTTGGTATCCTTCTGGTAATGGCGAAATATTCTTAGACCGTATTTCGTGGGCTTTATCGTATCTTTTTATTGCAGGTCTTGTAGAAAAGCCCCAAAGAGGTGATTATAAAATCAGCGAAAAGGGACTGTCTATGCTTTCTTCATGCACGGAGAAACAAATAAATGAGTTCATCAAATTAACAGTGAATGCGAAAACTCCGAAGAAAAGTTCTAAAAATAAGGATGCTAACAACACTTCTTCCCATTTGGGAAATGATGATGAACGTACACCGGAAGAAGAATTAGCTGATTCTTATGATAGGATAAAGCAGAATGTGCAATCTCAAATTCTGACAACTATATTAAGTAAAAAGCCACAAGAATTTGAACGGTTAGTTGTGAAATTACTTCAAGCAATGGGGTATGGTGGCGAGGTCAAAAACTCAGGTGTTGTAACGAAACTATCTAATGATGGTGGTATAGATGGTATCATTAAAGAAGATATTTTAGGATTTAATCATATATCCATACAGGCAAAGCGATATGCTTTAGATAATAATGTTCAGCGTCATGAGGTTCAGAGCTTTGTAGGAGCTGTTGCAGGAACACCATCCAAGAAAGGTGTATTCATCACCACCTCTGATTATTCTAAAGGTGCGATGGAATATGTGGAAAGCCTTAACGGTTCACCAACTATTATCCTGATAAATGGTCAGCAATTAACAGAATATATTTATGACTATGGCTTGGGATTGCAAACAGAGAAAGTCCTTAGGGACATTCATTAAATATTACAAAATCAGCCAACTAATTCATACACAAAGTA
>OGQE01001428.1_pt1 | contig 21727 bp, 25 predicted proteins | sample 1553131 | NCBI WGS metagenome assembly OGQE01 (sample SAMEA2579929, study PRJEB22360) | human gut metagenome | biome: human gut; feature: human-associated habitat; material: faeces | place: Denmark | collected 2008/2010
ACAGGAAATACTGTTACTTTATCTGATTGTTTATTTGTAGCAAATAGAACTGAAAACCCAAGAGTCACTCAAGAACAGCTTGATAATTATATCGATAATGAAAATACAGATATTGATGGTCTTTTTGACGATGTGTTAAAAGAGTTAAAAAAGTCGAATGCTACAAAGAAGAAAGCAAAGATGCTGATGAAAGAGTACGAAGAAAAAATGCAAGAAACACAGGATCAAGCAATGTAGTAACATATGAAGAAATAATCGAAAATTGTTTTCGCTATTTAAACATCAATGATATTGATAAAATCAATAGATTAACGATCAAAGATTATAGATGTTTTATGAAAGGCGCTCAAAAGAAAAAGATTGATGAATCAGAACAGTTATTTCTCTTAGCATGGGTTATCAGACAAGCAAAAGCACAAAAGAAAAGTGGTAGATATGTATATAGAACTTTCAAACAGTTCTTTAATCGAAAGAAAATCGAAAGCAGTATAGAAAATCAAAATAATGAAACTTCTCTCATTGAAAGAATTAGACAAGCTGTAGAAATTCAAGGAAGGAAGTGATAATTATTGGAAACATATAGTGTAAAAGCAATACTGAGTGCTGTTGATCAAAACTTTACAAGCACTATGAAAATGGCTAACAGTAGTCTTTCAGGCATTAAGAGTGCAAGTGAAGGAGCTACTAGTTCAATAATGAAAATTGCTAGTGGCATAGGGGTTTTTAAAGCTTTAAGTGCAAGTGCTAACTTAGTTAAAAGTTCTATTTCAAGTGCCATGGGTAGACAAGATACTATGGAAGCGTTCAACCGTACTATCACACAGATTACTGGCAGTGCTGAAAATGCCACTAAGGCATTAGAAGATTTAAAGAAAATCACTAAAGGTACTGCGTATGGATTGGACATTGCAGCAAAAGCAACTCAAAACTTTGTTACTCGTGGTATGGATTTATCAAAAGCAACCAAGTCTGTTGGTATTTGGGCAGATGCAGTCAGCTTCTATGGAAAAGGAACCAATGAACAGTTAGAAACAGTTACGGATGCTCTAGCGAAAATGAGAACTAAAGGAACGGTTGAAATGGACCAATTAAATCGTATGTTTGATGTTGGAATTGATGCCGTGGGTATTTATGCAAAAGCAGTAGGAAAGAGTTCTCAAGAAGTTCAAGATAGTTTATCAGATAAAACGATAAGAACTGATGAATTTTTGAATGTAGTAGAGAAAGCCATGGAAGAAGGTACAAATGGTGTTCAAAAGATTGCTGGCGCTGCTAAAGATGCTGGTGCATCCTGGACAGGTACGATTGATAACATGAAAGCTGCAACAACACGTGGTGTTCTAAGCATCATGCAAGCAATTGATGACATGCTATCAAAAAACAAGCTACCTCAAATGAGAGAAATGATTTCTCAATTTGGTAAAGGTGCTGAAACCACAATGAATACTGTTGCCAATGGCATTAAAAATTTAAAAGACGTTGGAGCACTAATTCCACAAATTGGAGCACTGGGAAGTGCTCTTTTTGTTGTTGGTGGAAGTGTTGATTATATAAAAGCTTTATGCGGAGGGTTTGACACTCTCAATAGCAAAATTCCTAAATTAAGCGAAACTCTATCAACACTTCAAGAAAAATCAAAAATATTAGGGAATACTTTATCGAATACTTTAAACAAATCATCACCATATTTAGATAATTTGAAAAATAAATTTTCAAAATTAATGCCTGATTCAACAAAATCAAGTATTGATAATTTTAAAAATTTAATAAGTGGTAGCATGTCTATTGGAAAAGATAAAGTAAATGCTGTAGGCGATTCAATCGCACAAATGTCTTTTAAATTCCAAAGTGCGACAGGAAGATTTTCAAAAGACGGTCCTAAAATTTGGAAAGTTTTTAACAAACTCTCTAGTGTATCAGGGTATATATCAAACAAGATATCGCCAAAGTTAGGAAAAGCTATAAGTGCAGGATTTAAACAAATTCCTAACGCAGGTGCTAAAGCTTTAACATCAATGACTAGTGCTATGTCAAAAGTATTTGCGATTGCTATGAAATCAGTAGGACCTGCAGCTATTTTAGGATTGGTTGTTGCTGGTTTAGGAATTGTAAATAATCAGTTTGGAAGTCAAATTGATCAGATGATTGCCACGGTTGTTACACGGGCGCCTAAAGTGATTAGTAATTTTGTAAAAGGAATTACCAGTCAAATGCCTATGTTAGCAAGTTCAGGAGCACAATTACTTGTTCACTTATCAGTCGGAATAGCCAAAACATTACCACTTGTTGTAAATGCAGGTATGCAAATATTGAATTCAATTATTCAGGGAATATCAGCTAACGCTCAATCAATTGTTAAAAGCGCATTGCTAATTGTTGGTACTTTAGGTGGCGCAATATTAAATGCTATACCTCAATTGCTTGGAATTGGATTACAATTCATTGTTTCAATTACACAAGGTATTTTAGATAACATGCCTTTAATATTGGTAGGAATTCAAACTATGATTACCAATATTACAACAGCGATTCAAACACAACTACCTACAATGATACAAATGGGCGTTCAAATTCTACAAAATATTGCTACCGGTATTGTTCAAATGCTACCTCAATTAGTTGTAGGAGCTATTCAAATTATAACTACACTGATTAATACAATCAGTGAAAATCTTCCTACAATCCTTAATGGTGCAGTAGAAATCATCAATACATTAGTTGATGGTTTAATCAATAATTTACCACAAATAATCGATGCTACAGTTGAATTGATAGGAGCGATTTTAAGCGCAATTATTACAAATCTCCCTCAAATCATGACTGCAGGTGTTCAAATTATCTTGAAGTTGGTTTCAGGATTGATTTCAGCAATACCTCATGTTATTTCGGGTGTGGCTAAAATTGCTAAGAAAATTATTTCAACTTTCAAGGATACAAACTGGTTAGAAATCGGTATTAATATCATCAAAGGAATCGCAAAAGGGATTTCTAATGCTGCTGGTCAGTTGTGGGATGCAGCGAAAAAAGCTTTAGGTTCGTTCAAAGATAAAGTATTAGGGTTCTTTGGTATTCATTCACCTTCTCGATGGGGTAAATGGGTAGGTAGAATGCTTGATACTGGTGTTGCTAAAGGTATTGGTGGTAATACTTCTTTAATTGGCAGTCAGGCTCAAAAAATGTTTGATACTGTACAATCTTACGTTTTTGATGTCAATACATTAGGTATGAACCTTTCGCTCGCTGATGGACTTAGTGGTACTTTGAATCATTATATAGAATACAATGATCGCTATATTGATGATGAAGGTGGTAACGATGATAACACAGAATATAACTTCAATATTACAACTGAAATTGATGGTAAAACAGCTGGTAAAGCAATGGCAAAATACACTAAAGAAGAACTTGATAGGATGGACAAACATTCAAGAAGATTGAGAGGTGATATCTAAATGTTATATGATTTTATAGACACAACTTCGAACATATCAGCAGGTAATTATTTGCCTGCTGAAGCAATGTCTTTTAATGGCGTTTATTTAGAAAATGAGATTGATGGTTATCGAACTCTCTCAGTTCAAGGCAGAGAACTTGCATCTTCTTCAATTAATGACATTGAAATTAATAGTAAAGATGGTACACATTATAAATCAAGAAGGTATGATTCGAGAATTATTACTGTTAAATATCAATTGATTACTAAAAGTAATAGTGAGTTTAGAAAAGCGTTTAATAAAATGAACAGCATTTTTGCCGTTGAGCAAGCACAAATTATTTTTAATGATGAGCCAGATAAATTTTTTATTGGGACCACACAAGGAAATCATGAAATTGAAGGTGGTTCAAACTCCGTAATAGGTGAGATTGAAATATATTGTGCGGATCCATTTAAATATAGCGTTAAAGAAAAAACAGTAACAGCTACATTAGATAACGGTTATACTTTTGAAATAGATTACAAAGGAACTAGAAAAGCTTATCCAAAAATCGAAGCTGTAATGCATGGTGACAATGGTTTTCTTGCTTTAGTAAACGATCAAAAGAAAATTCTACAGTTTGGAAATCCTGATGAAGTCGATGGAGAAAATTACACACAAAATGAATACTTATGTCATTTGTCAGATTTTGCTAATTTACCAAACGACTCTCCCGATTATTATAGACCTTATATTAGAACCGGTGGCGGAATGATATATCAAACTTACAATGGAAGTAATTATAACCCTTGTTTGTACATGACATCGGTAGCACAATCAGGACATTTTTGGACAGGAGCTTGCAGATTATTAACAATTCCAGCAGATTCAAATGGCGAAAGAGGAGCAAAGAATTTCTACTGCTATATGAATCAATGGTTCTCTATCGGTATATCAGGTCAAACAGGCATTCAAGAAATATCATTTTTAACGGATGATAACAAAGTAATTTGCGGAGTATCTATCAATAAAACAGATGCTGCAGGGGAAGGTGCCTACGTATCATTCTTTATCAATGGTGATAATGTTGTTAAAAATATGTTATTTTATCCATACGAAGATCAACAGTTAAATATGTTTGATAATGCAAGAGGTCATAATTGTGTTGTAAAAGAAGGCGGAACTATTAAGTTCTATTATCAAGGAACATATTATCAATATACAGTACCAGAAGTAGAAAATATGGTTTGTACAAAGATACAAGTTGGTATGGCTCAATGGGGCGAAAGAAACATGAGTGAACAATGGATATCGCATAATTGTATTCGTGCTATCGATTTTCAAAAGATGTATGTAACTAAATGGCGCGATGTCCCAAATAAATTTAGAAATGGAAACAAATTAACCATTGAATGCGAGACTGCAAATGTTTATTTGAATGGTGTTAGAGATCCATCATTGGGTGCTTTAGCAAACAACTGGGATAATTTCTATTTGAAACCTGGATATAACCAAATCAAATTTATACATTCAACATGGGCTACTAAACCTACGGTTACATTAAAATATAGAGAGGTGTTCTTATGATTATTTATTTAGCTGATAGACATATGAACATCGTTGCTACATGTTCAAATAATCTACCAAAGGGCTTAAAATTTCAAAATGATTTAAAAGCAGAAGATGTTGAGTCTGGTGTTGCTACTTTTTCAGTCGATATTTTGTATGATGAAGAAGATGCAGTTAAAACAGCTCAATATTGTGAATCAGGAAACTACGTGCTTGTCTACGATGATAATGGGGAAAATGGATTCTACACAATCATCGAAGCTGAAAACGACAAAAAAGAGCACAGTATTAATATTTATGCAGAAGATGGCGGTTTGGATTTATTAAATGAGGTAGTTGATGCTTATACAGCAGATGGGCCTCATCCAATCGCCTTTTATATTGAAAAATTCTCATACGACAGTGGATTTGAAATTGGATTAAATGAAGTAAGTGACTTGAATCGTACGCTTTCATGGAGCGGACAAGACACCTGTACAGCAAGAATCTTAAGCGTTGCAAATTCATTCGATGCTGAAATTGGATTCAGTTTTACTGTCAAAAATATGACGATTACCCATAAGTATATCAACATCTATAAGAAGCGTGGAAATGAAAATGTTGCTCAATTACGTTTGAATACGGACATTGATAACATCATCGTTAAAAGTTCTATTTCAGATTTGACTACTTGTTTGATTCCAAGCGGTGGAACTCCTGAAGGTTCTGAACATCCGATAACATTAGCTGGATATAAATATGACGATGGCGATATCTATGTCAATGAATTAGGATGGGTAGCTTCTAGAACTGCATTATCAAAATGGAGTCGATACCAATGGGAAACTTATGGAAATTATGGCGGTCATATTGTCAAATACTATTCTTATGACACGACAAGTCAATCTGAATTATGTAACAGATCAATTTCTTATTTAAAGAAGTATTACGATATCATTTACAACTATGAAGTAGATATTGCTATACTTCCTGATAATGTTCGAATTGGAGATACCATCAACATTATTGATGAAAATGGTGAACTTTATCTAAACGCAAGGGTCTTGAAATTAGAAACCTCATCTTGTGATAAAACTGCAACAGCAACATTAGGAGATTTCTTAATCAAATCAGGTGGAATCGATGAAAAAGTCAAAATGATAGCTGAACAATTTAAAGATTATGTAGTTAAGCAAAGAGAACAAACTTACAAGACTCAACAGTTAGCTAAGTCGGCTCTGACAAAGGCTAATGAAGCAAGCACTACTGCAACCAACGCAAGTAAGAAAGCGGATGATGCGAAGACAAGTGCTGCTGAAGCTATAACTAATTCGAATACAGCTATTAATCAATCAAATGAAGCAAAGACTGCCGCTAATGAAGCAAAGACTGCCGCTAACGAAGCTAAAGCCAGTGCTTCTGATGCGTTGGATAGAGTTGATTCGGCACAGGAAGATATTAAAAAAGCTAAAGAAAACATCAATAATTTGCAAAAAGACATTACATCGACAACTAAAACACTTGATGAAATGGCGTCTCAAGCTGAAAAGACAAAAGAAACTTTGGATGGTCTTAGTGGTGACTTACAAGAGACGAAAGAAACTCTTGAAATGAGCTATGCTAAAAAGACTGATCTAAGTGAAACTGAAGCAAGTCTTAAAGCTGAAATTACTAAAAGTGCAACCGAGTTGTCTACAAACATTGAAAAGACATATGCCGGTAAAAGTGATGTGACTGAGATTGAAGGAAGACTTCAAAGTCAAATTACTCAAAATGCTGAAGGTTTAACAAGTCAAGTTAATAAAATAGCTAAACTTGAAAATGATACGACCGATGCTCAAGAAAAAATTGCTGCTGCTCGTAAAGCTGCTGAAGACGCTCAAACGGCAGCCAATGAAGCTCAACAAAAAGCAAATGATGCTAAAACTGCAGCTAAGAATGCTCAAGCTTCAGCTGATTCAGCAAGCGCTAATGCTACTGATGCCCAACAAAAAGCTAACGAAGCAAAAGCTACAGCTGAAAGTGCGAACAACAGATTACAGTCTGCAGAGTCAGATTTGTCTGCTGCTAAAGAAAATTTAAAAAATGTTACTGCCGATGTCAACGCGACAAAAGAACAAGTTCAAGCTGCCCAAAATGCAGTAACTGAAGCCGAAAAGAATGTATCAAAAGCTCTTCAAGATGCCAATGATGCACAAACTGCAGCTAAGAACGCTCAAACAGCTGCCGATAATGCTCAAAGCGCCGCGGACGATGCTCAACAGGTTGCTGATGATGCAAAGACAAAAGCTGAAGGTGCATCTACCGCAGCTGAGATTGCAAAGTCAACCGCACAAAAGGCTCAGGAAACGGTTGCGGCCTTGACAAAACGAATTGAAACTGCTGAAACAAACATTAACCAAAATGCGAAAAGTATTTCGTTGACTGCTCAAAAAGTTGATGAAGTTGGTGATCAGTTAAAAAATAATTATTACTCAAAGACTGAAACCGATGCTGCAATCAAAATCGAATCCGATAAAATCGACAGCATTGTACATAGAGTTGATACAATTGACTCTGTATCTAATGAAGCTATTACCCAAGCAACTCAAACTGCGGATAGATTTAGTTGGTTAGTTAAGTCTGGAACTAGTGAAAGTGATTTTCTATTAACTGACAGAACAGCAAGTTTAGTATCTGAATACATTAATTTAAACGGGTTGGTCGAATTTAATGGTTTGAATTCTACAATCCAAAACCAATTGAATATTTTAGATTCATGGGGTTCTGATGTTGATAAGACTTACATCAATGGGGGCAAGCTTTGGACTAGATCCATAACAGCTGAGAAATTGGCAGTAGATGCAATTAAATCTAAAAACTATGTTGCAAACTCAGCTGGCTCATTCTTGAATTTATCAAATGGTTCATTTGACAGTAAATATTTGAAATGGGACAGTTCTGGTAAAATAACTTCGACAGGCGGAACTATCGGTGGAATCACAATTAACGATGGAAACCTCACAGCGAGTGATACTAATCAATATCACAAATTCGGATGGATTGAAGGAGAAGGATCCGGTGACTTGATTTATAGAAGAGATTCGACGGAAATTATGTCAAAAGGCCTTATTAAATTGACATATGATGCAACTATTAGCGGACAATCTGATCCAGAGGAACCATCAGACATGACAGGAACAACTGGATATACTTTATTGACTCCTGGCGCTATCGTGATTCAATCAACAAGATATAACGGAGGGTCAACATCTATTTATAGCAGTTCAATTAGCACAGGAGATATAACTGTAGACAATATAACTGCTGAATCATATTGGGGTAATTTTAGAGGTTATCTTCAGGCAACAAGTGGATGGGCTGGTAGGCAATATTTTTCAAGTGGTGAATGGGTTGGTTGGTATGATAAGCAAAATGGTACTCGAAAAGGATGGATTGGTCATGATGGATCTTCACACTTTTGCATACGGAACGAAACGAATAACGGGATAATATTACACCCAGGTAGTAACAATACTACTAGAGTGTATGGGTATTTAACGGCCGGTTACCTTAGAACTATCACTGATGGATCTGGGATGTGTCAAATATGGGATAGTTACGATAACAACAATGCGCGAATGAGAATGAATATAAATAGCTCATATCGAGGCGGATGGGGCTGCGAATACCATTTCATACTGCATTCAAATGGTATGAACTCATTCCGCCCAGGTTCCGATGGATCTGCTAATCTAGGAACATCAAATTGTAGATGGTCGACCGTATATTCAACAAGCGGAAGTGTTTCAACATCCGATATGAAACAAAAAGATGTTATTGATGATTACGATTTCAAAGCGAGAGACTTTATCATGGGGCTTAAACCGATTGCTTATCGATTAAACGCTAAAGGTGCGAGCGGTAAAAGAATTCATATGGGATTTGGGGCTCAACCTGTTTATAAATTAATTAACAATCTTGAACTTGGAGATTTGTCATTAGTAGAAGCATGGAAGATTCGAGAAGATTCAGATATTGAGGAACCTTATTATGGCGAAAAAATGGATGACAAATATTTAAGATGGGGTATGAAATATGAAGAATTACTTGCTCCATTAGTAGCTTTGGTTCAAGAACAACAAATCAAAATAGAAAAACTAGAAAAGATTATAGGAGGAAACTAGAATGGCTTTAACTGTTAAAGAAACTAAAAATCTCACAATGAGAAAAGAAATTTATGTAGATGATAACTTAATTAAAACATTATCAGCTACTATTGATTCTAATACAAATAATATTTCGTTCAGTACAGATTATATTCAAAATATGGAACTTTACAAAGCAAATAAAGTTGAAATTCGAAGAATTGAAGCTGAGTTTGAAGATAGCGCATTTGATCAACAAGAAAAAATGTTAGGAGATGTCTCAAATGGTAATTAAAGATATTTTAGACAGCATGGAAGCTCTTAACAAATTAAATAATGCTCATGGAATGTCTAGTGTTGTGGCTTTTCGTATTGGTAAAAACATCAAAGCTATTGAAGGCGAAGTTAAAGTATTTGATGATGTTCGTACGAAATTATTAGAAGAATTCGCTAATAAAGATGAAAACGGTAAACCAATCATTGATAAAGACACTAACCAATACGATGTTCCATCTGATAAATTAGAAGCTTTAGAAAAAGAAATTAAAAAACTTCAAAATGAAGAAGTTAAAGTAGATATTAAAAAGCTATCTCTTGATGATGTTGAAAAAGCTGATTTATCTCCAAGAGAGCTTATGTCTATTGAATATATGTTGGAAGATTAGAAAGTGAGGAAAATAAATATGGATCTAAGTTTTATCACAAGTTATTTTGTACCTGTTGTAATGGCAGGTTGTTTAGCAACAGGGTATGTTGTAAAAAAATGGATTAAGGATGTAGACAACAAATACATTCCAACAATCGTATTTGTTTTAGGTGCAGTTTTAAATTGTATCGTTATGAAAGATGTTACTGTAGAAAGCATTGTAGGTGGCGCTATTTGTGGTTTGGCATCAACTGGACTTCATCAAGCTTTTACACGCTTGATTGAAAATAAAGAAAATTAGAGGTATGTATATGCAAGAAATTTTGATGCAAACATATACTATTGCCTTACCTATTGTATTAGGCTATATCGTATGGTTGTTACAAAACCAAAAGAAATCACGTGATGCAAATTCACGTGGTACTATGCTTCTTTTAAGAGTGCAATTAATTGAATATCATTCAAAATACACCAAAAGGGGAAGTATTCCAAGCTATGCATATGAAAATTTCAATGAAATGTATGGCGCTTATCACGATTTAGGTGGAAATGGAATGGTAACTCACATGAAAGAAGAAATAGATCAGTTACATTTTAATAAGAATGAAGAGAGCGAATAGCTCTCTTTTATATTAGGAGGAGAATAAGTGTGAAACAATATGTAGGAGTTAAATTAATTGAAGCAAAACCAATGACAAGAGGAGATTACAACAAATATCGTGGATGGACTATTCCAAAAGATGAAAACCCTAATGATGAAGGATATTTAGTTAAGTATTCAGACGATTATGAAAGTTGGTCTCCTAAAAAGCCATTTGAAGATGCTTATAGAGAATATGATGTAAATGATTTACCTCAAACAGCCATTGGGATGATTAGTGCAGATTACAAAGAAAGATTTAAAGCTGAATATTATCAAGCAAAAATTCGTTATGACAAATTACATGCTATGACAATTAAATATGAAGCAGGAACTTTAAATTTTACGCCTAGTTGCTCATTAGAACTGTTAAAAGAGCAAAAATCTTATATGGGTAATTATATTAGAACTTTAGAAATTAGAGCTGAAATTGAAGGAATTACATTATAGGAGGGAAATAAAATGTCATATGTATTAAAACAAAATTTAGCAAATCAAGGTAATTATGGAAGTAAAAGAGATACTTCTAAAATCAAATACTTAGTTATTCATTATACAAGTAATGATGGAGATAGTGATGAAAATAACGGTAAATACTTCGCTAACAACGTTGTTAAAGCTTCAAGTCATTACTTCGTAGATGATAATTCAGTTACGCAATCAGTTCCTGATGATTATGTCGCTTATGCTGTAGGTGGTAAATGTCAATCAAATCATCATCCAATGTATAAAGTAATCACAAATACAAACTCAATTTCAATTGAAATGTGTGATAATCACAAAGATGGAACTGTTCATATTTGTGATGAAACATTAGCAAATACCTATGCATTAGCAAGAGCTTTAATGAGCAAATACAATATTACTATTGATCGTGTATATCGTCATTATGATGTCAATGGTAAATTATGTCCTAATTGTAATGGATTGTTAGAAGATGCAATTTGGCAAAACTTCAAAAATAACATTGTTAATTCAACTGTTGGAAATCTAGGGACTTCAACAGCAACTACTGTTCCTGCTCCTGCAGTCAATCCAAATAAAGATTCAGTCGTATCAAGAGGACAACAACATTCTATTAATTTCACAGGTCATTCAATTGCGGTTGATGGTGCAAGAGGTCCAAAAACGCAAGCAAACATTGCTCGTTGTTTCCAACATGCGATAAATCTTGATTATGGAAAAAAATTAGCTGTAGATGGTGCTTTTGGTAAAAATAGTAAAGCAGCTTTAGATGAACATTATGTCAAAAAAGGTGAAAAGCAATATCTTGTTACCGCTGTAGAAATTGCTTTAATGTGCCGTGGCTATAATGTAAATGGTGTTGAATGCCCAGGTATTTTCGGTGATGGTTTAGAAAAAGCTGTAAAACAATTTCAAAGAGATAGAGGATTAAACGTTGATGGTGTTGCAGGAAGAAAGACAATTTTAAAATTAATTGGATGTTAATCATTCAAATGATATAATGATTATGGTTAGGGTTTAGTGAATGTTTTTATTTTTCACTATTCAATAAATGAAGTGAAATGATGTCTAAAAACATTGTTTCACTTTTTGCTTTTAAATGATGTATAATTAAGTAGTAAAATATTATATGTATTATAACTATTTATTTTAGTATAATAATTCAACGTCAACACAACTGAATATTTTACATTTGACCTGCTTATAATGGCAGGTCTTTTTTTATTTTGATGTATTTTTTTATAAAATATGACATATAAATAAAATAGAGTAATTTAAAGTAATATAAAGTGTTATAAAGGAGTTTAAAAGGTTTCTAAATGAGAAAAAATGTTGCCAAATTGTGAATAACGTTGCTATAATAACGTTGAAAATGTGAATAACTTTACATTAATGTGACTTGTTTGTATGGAGGAAGATGATTATGAAAGGGAAATATTCTGCTTTAACAGTAGCAAAATGGTTTTTGTGGTACAATGATAAAATTCTAGAAGAAGAAGATGCTGATTTAATATCCAATTTAAAATTGCAAAAATTATTGTATTATGCTCAAGGATGCTATTTAGCATTAAAGAATGAACCATTATTCAATGAGCAAATTGTAAATTGGGCTCATGGACCTGTTGTAGAAGAAATTTATCATGAATATAAAAATAATGGTTCAAATGGAATAGAATATCAAGGGGATTATGATGATTCTATTGACGATAATACAGTAGCTATTTTAGAAGAGGTATATGATATTTTTGGCAAATATTCTGCGTGGGGATTAAGAAATATGACTCATCAAGAAGATCCTTGGTTAAAAACGCAAAGAAATGATGTGATTCCTTTACCTTTAATAAAAGATTATTTTGAAAAAACATATGTTACTGACTAATGATTAAAAAGCTAAAAGGAAAAAAAGATGATAATAAGGTATCTAAACAAGATGTTAGAATTAAATGTGCTTTTAAGCAAAAATACAATGATACAATATTATTCTCTTTTAAATATATTACTACTCAAAAAGAATTTAGTTTAGAAGGTTTGAAAAAAAATAAAAATGCTCGACAAAATATAAGTATTATAGATGATTTTCATACTTGTTTAAGCAAATTGAGCAATGAAGGCTGGGAGAACACAAGAAAAAAAGCTAAGGGGCAAGGTGGTATAGAGACAATACCTTATTCGGATATTTACTTTAAAGCACATGATCCAAAGAATGATTTAAAATTGGCTAAAGATACGAAGTTATGGATAGTTAGATTCGGTGGAGATAAGTATCGCCTAATTGGATGTAAAAGTGATAGTTGTCAATTAGTATTTCATATATTAGGAATAGATTATAAATTCTCCGCTTATGACCATGGCTCATAGTTTTAATGTACATAAAAAACCTACTCTCATTTGGGTAGGCAATTTTTTTGTTTGGTTTTTAATTTTCTCTATCCTTATAATATATAGGGATAATAATTGCAAAAAAGCAATCAAATTTATTTTTGACATATTTTTGACACATTTCTAACTTGCTATCTACTGTATAGCTACTGTATGTCTACTGGCATTTTGAAATTTTTTATCAAAAATTGGCTAAAACTATGAATGATACTCTACTTGATAGCTACTGTATAGCTATCGACATTTCAAAAAAATAGAAGGTAAAGACAATTAATGTCTTTTTCTTTTTTTATTAAAATTAATCTATGCTATAATGTTTATATAGACAAGGAGGATTATCATGGTAGAATTATCAAACCAATATTTAACAGTAAACTTACATCCAAAAGGAGCAGAAATTATTTCTATTGTTGGAAATCAAGATCATATTAACTATATGTGGAAAAGAGATGCTTGCCAATGGGCCAACAGTGCACCTATTTTATTTCCAATTGTAGGAGCTATTAAAAATGATACATGTCGTATTGATGGAAAAGAATATCATATGACACAACATGGATTTGCCCGTCATAATGAATTTGAAATTAAAAATCAAAGTCAAACTGAAGTAACATTTACACTTGTATCAAATGATGAAATTATTAAACAATATCCATTTTTATTTGAACTTAATGTGACTTATAAATTAGTAGAAAATACATTAACTTGTTTTATTAATGTAAAAAATAAAGATCATCAAACAATTTATTTCCAAGTAGGTGGACATCCTGCTTTTGCTTGCCCATTTATGGAAAATGAATCAAGTAATGATTATTACGTAGAATTTGCTGAATATGAAACACGTAATCAAAAAGTAATTGATGTGGATAAAAGAGGAATGTCACATGTACAATTACCATTCTTTGATCATGAAAAGAGATTTTTTGTAAGACAACAACTATTTAATAATGATGCGATTGTTATTAAAGATTTTAAATCAGAAAATATTTCAATCAAATCATTAAATCATCAAAAATCAATTGTTTTCCATATGCAAGGATTTGATCATGTAGGTTTATGGACAGCAAAACATGTCGGTGGTTTACTTGCTATTGAACCATGGATTGGACATGCAGATTATGTTGATTTTGATGGTGAATTTAAAGAAAAGGAAAGCTGTGTAGCTTTAGATACTGATAAAGAATTTAATGTTCAATTTGCTGTTGAAATCAATCAATAGTTGACAATTTTTTTAAATGATTTTTGTTAAAATCATTTTATGAAAATAAAAATAATTGAATGTAGTCACGAATTGGATTTGCAAGATGAAATCAATGATTTTTTAGAAAAAGGAAAACGAATTATTGACATGAAGTACCAAGTAGCAATGTGTTTTTCGGCAGAACTGGAATATTCTTTTAGTTGTTTTATCCTTTATGAAGATTAAAAAGTATAAAAAAAAGAAAATGGTTTAAACTCAATTATGGAGGTGAAATCATGGCAAAGGATGTAAGATGTTCTGTTACAACATGTGCTTATCATGATCAAAATGATTGCTGTAAAGCAAATGAAATTCGTGTTTCAAAATGTAATTGTAGTTCGCCTTGTGAAGAACAAGAAACAGAATGTGGAACTTTTAAATTAAAATAGGAAATTTCCTATTTTAATTTTTTTTTACAAGTTTGATATGCTATAATGGAGTGGGTGATTATATATGAAAAGGTTTTTTGTTTTTTTGATACTATTTTTAATATTAACTGGTTGTCAAAACACACAAAATCAAGATACTGTCTCAAAACAGTTATATAATCAATACCGCCAGTATTATCAATTAGTAACATCATCTCATAATTTCCAAACAGAATGTGAGGAATGTTCAATTCAATTGGTTGTTAATAAAACATCGAATGATCAAATTCGTTATGATGTTATTATTAATGCTCCACAAATAGAAATGGATAATATTAAAGCAATTGCATATGTAGAAAAAAAGAATAAAGATATACCAAGTATTGGTTTATTAGAAGAAAATTCTTTTTCTTTAAAACCAAATTATGTAAATAAAGAAGAAGGATTTTATAAAGGAATTAATTTGTCAGGTCTAACAACCAAAACAGAGTTTAAAGTAAAAATCTATTTTACATATGAAAATAACGGAATACTAGAAGAAAGGTATGTAATATTAAATGGCAATGCGTCTTGATAAGCTTTTAGCTCATTATGGTATTGGAACAAGAAAAGAAGTTAAAACGTATATAAGAAAAGGGTATGTTCAAGTTAATGGACAAATCATTAAAAAGGATGATTTTAAAGTAGATTATGAAAAGGATCAAATTCTTTTTGATGGACAACCTATAAATTATAAGCCTTATATTTATCTTATGCTTAATAAACCTTCAGGTTATGTTTCTGCAACAAAAGATAATGTACATCCAACAGTTGTTGATTTAATAAAAGGTTATCATCAATATGATCTTTTTCCTGTAGGTAGACTTGATTTAGACACAGAAGGATTGTTATTACTTACAAATGATGGTGATTTTGCGCATAAGTTGTTAGCACCAAGCAGACACCATTCTAAATTATATTATGCAAAAGTCGACGGTATTATGAATCAAGAGGATGTACTTGAATTTGAAAAAGGAATGATGATTGATCATTATCAATGTCAAAGTTCACATTTAACAATTTTAAATACAAATGAAAATACATGTGAAGTTTTGATTGAAATTTTTGAAGGAAAATTCCACCAAGTAAAAAAGATGGTGGAAAAAGTAGGAAAGAAAGTAACTTATTTAAAAAGAATACAAATGAGAAATTTGAAATTAGATGAGAATTTAAAACTTGGTGAGTATCGCGAACTAAGTGAAGAAGAGCTCAATGATTTAATGAATGATTTATAAGGAGGATTTTTTGTGAGATTAAGAAACAACCCAAAGGCTTATGATATTATGGAAGAAAATGCGGATTTTGTTATTTTGGATCCTGAATCTCATAAGGGTAAATATCACCAATTATTCAAAGAAAATAAACCTGTGTTTGTTGAAATTGGAATGGGGAAAGGTGATTTTATTTATCAAAATGCTTTAAAGCATCCAGAAAATAATTATATTGGAATTGAAAAGTTTCCAAGCGTTTTAGCGGCAGCTATTAATAAAATAAACAAACAGGAAAAATTAGATAATTTAAAATTGATGCATTATGATGCATTAGAATTATTAAATGTTTTTGAAAAAGGAGAAATTGATCACTTATTTTTAAATTTTAGTGATCCATGGCCTAAAAAAAGACATGCTAAAAGACGTTTAACATCTCCTGATTTTTTAAATGTTTATCGTCAATTATTAAAAAAAGATGGCTTAATTGAATTTAAAACAGATAATAGAGGATTATTTGAATATTCATTACAATCTGTTACAGAAAATCATTATCATCTTGATTACGTGAGTTTAGATTTACATAATTCGCCTGAAGCTGAAGATAATATTATGACAGAATATGAAAGAAAGTTTTCAGTGAATGGACCTATTTATAAAATGATTTTAAGTGATACAATGGAGAAGAATAATGGATAAATTTATTGAAATAAAAACAGTAGATGATTATAAAAAAGCAATTCAAAATAAATCGATTTTATTATTTACAGCGAATTGGTGTCCAGATTGTATGTTTATTAAACCATTTATTGGTGAAATCGTTGAACAATATCAAGATTATATCTTTTATAGTGTTAACCGAGATGAAATGCTTGAATTATGTCAAGAGTTGGATATCTTAGGAATTCCTTCTTTTGTAGCATTTGATCAAGGAAAAGAAATTGGGCGTTTTGTAAGTAAATTAAGAAAGACAAAAGAAGAAATTATTGATTTTATTGATTCATTATCATAAGAAAGGAAGTCTAGTTATGTTTAAAAATTTTTTTAAAAGAGCAAATGATGAAGATATCTTTGAAACTGTAGATCCCATCGTAGAACAAAGAAGAAATGAAAAATTCTCAAAACCATTAATTTGTGATGAAGAATTTAAAAAAGAACAAGAAGCAAACAAAAAGAAAGTAGAAGCTTCAAAAAAGGAAAAAGCCAAAGAAGTTCCCAAAAAAAACATAAAACAAACAGCACCTAAAGTTGAAGAACCTATTTCTAAAAAAGGATATGAAATGATTGATATTATTTCACCTATATTTGGAATGAAAGAAGAAAAAATTGAAACAGAAAAGGTAACTAAAAAGCCCTCTGTAAAAAAATCAAAGAAAAAAGATAATTCACTTATTCAAGTTATTTCACCGTATTATGGAAATTTTGAAGAAAAGGTTGTAGAAGAAGAAAGCGAAGCAATCTTAACTTCAGCAAATGAAGAAACAGAAGAAACTATTGAAAATATTGAAGAAAGTGAAACTACAGAAACAGTTGAAGATGAAGAAGAAAAACTTCCAACTGTGGAAGATAATTTAAGAAATATTGCAAACATCGTAAAAGAAGAACAAGATCAATTAAAAATCATTGAAGAAAGAACAGGTGAATTTAAATTAGATTTTGGTGCAAATAAAGATGAAGAAAAGACAACATTAATTGATGAAATCGATGATAATATGTCTTTAGATGAATTAATGAGTTTATATGAAAAGAAGTTTAAGGACTAGGTTATGATTAAAGGTATTGGTGTAGATATTTGTGATTTAAGAAGATTAACATCATTAGATAGTCTTGCTAAAAAAATTCTTCATGAAGAAGAACTAAAAATCTTTTGTCAAAAGAAAAATGAAAAAGCAAAAAGAGAATTTTTAGGTGGTCGCTTTGCAGTGAAGGAAGCGTATATAAAGGCATGTGGTCCTGCATCTTTAAAAGAAATTTGTTGTTTAAATGATCAACAGGGATGTCCTTATTTATTAAACAGAAATGGACATGTTTCTATTTCTCATGAAAATAATTATGCAGTAGCATTCGTAGTGGTAGAAGAGTAATCTTCTACCACTTATGCATTTAAATAGGCTATTTAGCGGTTTTATGATGATACAGGAATTGAATTTATTTACGATGTTATTTAAGGAGGAAAGTAAATGTTAAATTCAATTTCAGTAGTAGGAAGAATCGTTAAAAGTGTTTATCATGTTCATGATAAAGCCTTTATCGATATTGAGGTTAAAAAGCCATTTCCTTTGGAAATAGGTTATGAATCGTGGGATGTTTTTTCAGTTCAATTGTGGAAAGGACTTGAAGGAATGATGGATGATGTAGGTGAAATTGGCATGTTTCTTGCTATTAGAGGAAGACTTGTTGTTAATACAGAAAACGATAAACATTCAATGATAAAAAATACGGTTATTTATGCTGAACTTATAGAAACTTTGAATAAATATTTTTATAAATAAATTACTAAAGTGAAAAGTTAAATTCCACTTTAAAAAAAGAAAAAATAAAAGTAGAATTAAGTCTTTCATAAAGTAGAAATCATAAGGATATTAGGAGCTTTTCCTGATATTCTTTTTATTTTATAGGTTGAATTAAGTTCTTAAAATGTAAAAAATAATGAGATTAGTAGAAACTGAGACTATTTAGAGCACATTAAAGCTATGGGATTTCATCATTTTTTCGAGGTGTAAGACTAAATTCCACTTGGATAATACGTTGGATTGTCAATCTGCTACCTTGTTTCATACATTCTCTGAATGATTTTATTTTTTATCTTTTAATAAGTAGGGTTTTAAAACAATTTGATCTCTTTCGATTTTTTCAATTCCATATTCAATGAATCTTTTATAAAGTTTAGAATTCAAAAACTCCATCATTTCTAAAGGTGATTTTGCCTTTAGATTTTCTTTTGACTGAGAGTTGATATGTGAAACCATGAGATCCGCTTTTTCTTGACAGTTCAATCCCAGTTTTTTCAAATCTGTTTCTTTAGGACAAATATAACGGATTTTCTTATGCTTTTTTTCTAAACTTCCTTTTTGACCGGATGCCATAGGATCACAATAGAAGACACAAGTTCTTCTTGAACCGTCTTCTTCTTTTTCAAAACCATCTGCATCTATAAATTCACTGCCACGATTCGTTTTTAAGACTTCAACTTCTTTGTAAAATAAATTTTTTCCTAAAATTGTTTCCAAAAGATCAAGTCCTTTTAGCATGGTTTTGATGTTTTTTCTTCATGATATATAATAAACATGAAAGAGTAAGACCGAAATTTAAATGTTTGTATAAAGGGATCGGTAGACCCGTTATTATAGACGGTACCATTTCGACAATGCTGAGATTGTCGTTTTCATTTACATAGTTGATGAAGTCATCATATGTACGTCCTTTAAGATATTTTCTGTCTTCTCTTTTTTTGCATTTGTTTGAAGCTTTTTTCGTAATTCTTCTTTTTGTTTTGATTCTCAAATCAACACCAAGAAGACCAAATTCTCTAAAGATACCATTTTCAATGTAGTTATAGAGAGTTTTTTCTGAAATGTTCAATTTGGGATGATTTGTAATGACCTGATAGGGAGACTGTCCGGCCTTGATGAGAGGGACAACAACATTCGCTAAAGCTTTAAGCTCTTCGTAGGTCATATTGATACCGATTCTAGAATCAACAAGTTCTTTTCTATATTCTTTGTGGGCTAAATCGGCAGAATATCTAAACTTGTCATAGCGGCAATGGTTATATTTGGAACAGCCATTGTAGGCACCAGGAGATCTGTCTCTGCGATTGCATTTGAAGGGTTTAAAATCATGACAACCGGAACATACGTGATTGTGAGAACATTCATCCTTATTTGCACATACAGGATTATAAGAAGATTTGTAAGTTTGAACTTTGCGAGATTTATATTATCATACTATAGTTTGGAAAAATATAAAATTATATTTCATCAACGTTTCATCAACGTTTCATAAATGATGTGTATAATATTATTGAAAGTAGTTATGAACGGCTATTGTTTAAAAAATAAAGGAATAAAGGAGGAAAGAATTATGGAAAAAAAAGTATCAAGAGGTGCATTCCTATTACTTACGTTATGTTTGAGCTTAAGTACAGTTGGGTGTAAAAAAAGTAATGAAAGCAATAAAATTAAAGAAGGACAATCAATAAGTTCTAAAGAGAAGGGTATGTCAACTAACGAAAAGGATAAAAATGCAACATTTAAGCCATCAGATTATACTTTAAAAACAAAAAAAGAATATGTTTATGAATATTTAGGTCTTAAATTTAAACTTTCAAATAAATTTAAAAAGTATATGAATGATAAAAAGATAGCGATGTTAGATGATCAAAGTCCTATAGATAAGGAATTAAAATATGCTTTTTTAACTTTTAATAAAATGACTAAAGAGCAAAAAAAAGCAGTTGTTAATAAAAAGGAAGGTGGTTATGAAAAATGGGAAAATGGACTTAAAAGAATTGGAACTATTGGTATATTCGAAAAAAATACATCAGAAGAAAAAATATCTAAAATTACAAAATGTGATACTCATGCTAAAATAGGAGTTTCAAGCGATGGGAAATACGATTGCTATTTTAGCACAAACAGTGGATTTGAAATTAACCTTCTGAATGAATTTAAAAAAACTGAGATTCAAATTATAGAAAAAAAAGAACGTCCTAAAAATGGTTTTGTTCTATCAGAAAAAACTGATTTAGAAAATACAGAAGCATTTAAAAAATAATCAGTTAGGAATTTACGTAAACTATTACCAAAAGACATAAATGGTTAGGATTTTACAAGTAAATATTTTGAGAAGTATGGTAAACGTATTTACAATTTAGCGTAAAGTTTGTGTAAAAGAGATTCCAAATTTAGTTGAGGTTTAGAACAAAATAAAAATTAAGTGTTTTAATATTGTTAGTGTTGTTACAGATAATGGTGAAAACAAGGGAGTAATTGTCTTTATTAATATGACTATGACTTACTATGGATATAGTCATGGAGCGAATAGAGTTGAATTGGAGAAGGTAATAAGAATTTGCTTGGAGTGTGTTGGAATTGGATAGAATTAAAAAAATTGAGACATTTAAGTTTGATAAGAATTTGAGAAAATTGAAATATATAATATTGATTGTATTTGTAATAATACTTCCTCTATTTTTAGTTGATATTTTTGTAAGCTTATTAGTCCAATAGGTATGCTTGGACTTTGGGAGTTATTTATTCAGTTATTAGCCCAATTTCAGTATTCAGATATAGACTAGACGAAGAAAAGTGCAGAATGTGAAAAAGTTTGCCAAATGAATATAGATCCAGTTGAAAATTGTAATCATCTAGAATGTATCAGATGTGGACGATACAAAAATGTTTGTCCTGTGGATACATTTAGTTGTGGAATAAAAAAAGAGAGGAGCGTATTAGAAAAGTGATAAAAAATGCAATAGCATACATTACAAGAAAAAAAAATAGAACATTTATTATTTTTGTTATTTTAACAATAGTTCTTTCTTGTTTGTATTCTTGTTTAACAATAATGAAATCAAGCAATGAAATAGAAAAGACTTTATATGAAAGTTCTAATTCTTCAATATCAATAACAAAAAAAGATGGTAAATA
>OGQE01001432.1_pt1 | contig 21660 bp, 15 predicted proteins | sample 1553131 | NCBI WGS metagenome assembly OGQE01 (sample SAMEA2579929, study PRJEB22360) | human gut metagenome | biome: human gut; feature: human-associated habitat; material: faeces | place: Denmark | collected 2008/2010
GCGGCGCTGAGGTCGCTGTACTGCTTGTGCGTATTTCAATCCACGCTCCCGCGAAGGGAGCGACGAGGGCAGAAAGGACTTACCATGGTACGCATCACAATTTCAATCCACGCTCCCGCGAAGGGAGCGACGAGGTGCTGTTATATGCCATCCAGCAAGGCACAGCAATTTCAATCCACGCTCCCGCGAAGGGAGCGACTCCTGATGATTAGGTATGCTTATCGCAAGAGATATTTCAATCCACGCTCCCGCGAAGGGAGCGACCGCAATGTACAGTTCACCTCGAATAAGACCGGCAATTTCAATCCACGCTCCCGCGAAGGGAGCGACCAGGCACAGAGGCGCAGAAGAGAGCCAGCACCATTTCAATCCACGCTCCCGCGAAGGGAGCGACGACTGCCGCACAGATCACTGTACCGCATGCTGCGATTTCAATCCACGCTCCCGCGAAGGGAGCGACCGATGATGTCCGACTTGTTTCGGCAGGTCACGGCACATTTCAATCCACGCTCCCGCGAAGGGAGCGACTATACGGTCCATATTATCACCTAAGCGCATTATATCAATTTCAATCCACGCTCCCGCGAAGGGAGCGACGTTTCCGGTGCCGCCGCGTGCATCCAGTGCCGCGTTATTTCAATCCACGCTCCCGCGAAGGGAGCGACCTTGCAAGGAGGCCGGATGCGGCTGCTTTGAGTGATTTCAATCCACGCTCCCGCGAAGGGAGCGACGGATGCGACTTCTATCGGCGTCACCGGAGATGTATTTCAATCCACGCTCCCGCGAAGGGAGCGACATAAGTGCCGCTGCATGGAGATATTCACCTCGTGCAATTTCAATCCACGCTCCCGCGAAGGGAGCGACCAGAATTATGCTGATGGCAACTCTGACCGTGCCATTTCAATCCACGCTCCCGCGAAGGGAGCGACTTACTTGAGCAGGCTCATAGATGAGTAAAAAAGACATTTCAATCCACGCGAAGGGAGCGACGAAAAAATCCTCATAGTATGCGAGGCTGTTTTCGACATTTCAATCCACGCTCCCGCGAAGGGAGCGACACAACACCAATATTCAGTGTCGCACATATCGCGATTTCAATCCACGCTCCCGCGAAGGGAGCGACGCGCTCAGAACCGTGCGTCTTGTCACCTACATAAATTTCAATCCACGCTCCCGCGAAGGGAGCGACCATCCCAAAGCCCCGCAGCCACAAATTCATTTTTATTTCAATCCACGCTCCCGCGAAGGGAGCGACGCTCTGCCAGCTTGCCCCACAGGACAACGGAACAATTTCAATCCACGCTCCCGCGAAGGGAGCGACGCTAAATCCTTTATGCTTTCCGACGGCAAAAACATTTCAATCCACGCTCCCGCGAAGGGAGCGACTGGAGCATATCGGCGTGCCGCGCAAAAGACACGCCATTTCAATCCACGCTCCCGCGAAGGGAGCGACTCGGTTTTTCGCGTGCGACGTTCCACAATCGCAAAATTTCAATCCACGCTCCCGCGAAGGGAGCGACACCGAGCGGGAGAGTGCCGAGCACTGGAAAGAGATTTCAATCCACGCTCCCGCGAAGGGAGCGACAGCAATCATGAGTACCAGTGCTGCCACGATAGCCAATTTCAATCCACGCTCCCGCGAAGGGAGCGACTCATGTACTTTGTCAGCCGCAGGGCAGTAGAGCATTTCAATCCACGCTCCCGCGAAGGGAGCGACGCTTTTCGTGCCTATCTTGCCGTGCAGCGCGCACTATTTCAATCCACGCTCCCGCGAAGGGAGCGACCCGTGGTCCCGGCAAAGCTGCTCTATTTTTTCGTATATTTCAATCCACGCTCCCGCGAAGGGAGCGACGACACCCGCACCCACATGGTGAGCAGCCGCTACGAATTTCAATCCACGCTCCCGCGAAGGGAGCGACCGAGGTACTCCACCCGCTCGGCGGGATAGTACCATTTCAATCCACGCTCCCGCGAAGGGAGCGACTTTTGTAGCACTCACTGTCCGCCAAAATTTCTGAAATTTCAATCCACGCTCCCGCGAAGGGAGCGACTCGCGCGTGTCACCGGCGTAGCGCTCGATAGACATTTCAATCCACGCTCCCGCGAAGGGAGCGACGCTGGGCGTACAGAAAAACGCCGTTAGCAAGTGGATTTCAATCCACGCTCCCGCGAAGGGAGCGACCGTTTGCACCTCCCAGTTGTTCGCATAACTTGTTATTTCAATCCACGCTCCCGCGAAGGGAGCGACCCTCCTAAAAGAACATTTGTTCGATTACACGGTTATTTCAATCCACGCTCCCGCGAAGGGAGCGACAATGTGCGCTTGCGTTCAAACCGCCCTCACGCGCATTTCAATCCACGCTCCCGCGAAGGGAGCGACCTTCGTAGGCGGTATAAGTCTTGCCCTGATACTCATTTCAATCCACGCTCCCGCGAAGGGAGCGACAAAAATCCTCATAGTACGCAAGGCTGTTTTCCACATTTCAATCCACGCTCCCGCGAAGGGAGCGACGCCCAGTGTTGCCAGCACTCCGGCAACAAAAGGTGATTTCAATCCACGCTCCCGCGAAGGGAGCGACTTATCGTTACCTCGTTCAGTTCGCCGGTCAACTTATTTCAATCCACGCTCCCGCGAAGGGAGCGACGAGGGCGCAAACAACCTTGTCTAGAAGTCCAATATTTCAATCCACGCTCCCGCGAAGGGAGCGACGATTGCTCCACAGTTCCACGCACCGCTCAATCACCGATTTCAATCCACGCTCCCGCGAAGGGAGCGACACTTCTATTGCTCTCACCTCATTCCGTAGAGCCATTTCAATCCACGCTCCCGCGAAGGGAGCGACCAATGTCCTCGACACTGGCAGCCTTGGACTCGATATTTCAATCCACGCTCCCGCGAAGGGAGCGACAGCAAAAATCACCAAGACTATTCCCAATGATTTTGGCAAAATAAACAATTACAATAACAGTTTTGCATAGATTCGTGCAAAACACAATTGCAAATTTGACATCCGATAAAACTATTGTATATAATCTATCGGAAATTACGGTGCGAAGCGCCGACGCTTTTCGGTTTGCTTGCACTTCGCACCGCCTTACACCATAAGTACGCCTTCCGGCTCATAGCCGCGTTTCGCACCAAAATGCTCAATCTTATTTTCATATTTGTTGCCGAGATAGTAAAATCGCAGACTGTCCAGTTCATCATCCATAATGGTGCACAGCTTCTGTTGCAGCATACGGCACTGAGCCGCGTCAATCAGGCATTCAAACACGGAATTCTGCACACGCTGTCCATAATTGACGCACTGCCTGGCAATCTGCCGCAGGCGTTTGCGCCCGGCGGCTGTTTCGGTGTTGACATCGTAAGTAATCACAACCAGCATATTCGGACCTCATTTCCACAAAAACGGCGGATAATCGTCCGTATCGCCGCGCAAATAGCGCGCCAACAGCAGGGCCTGTGCATACGGAACCATACCCCAAGACAGCTTTTCCTCAAGGTACGGGTGACGAATTTCCTCGCGCTTTTTCTCCTGCCAGCCCTGTAAAAAGGTTTTGCGGGCGTTCTCTGAGAGATAAACCGCACCGTTCTCCTGCACTTCAAAATCCTTCGCGGAAAACCTGCCGAGATTGACAGATGAAAGCACAAAACGGTCTGCAAAGCACGGCCGCAGTTCTTCCATCAAATCGGCGGCAAGAGACTGCCGGCCCGGACGGTCGGTGTGCAGAAAACCGACATAGCTGTCCAGTCCGACGGCTTCCAACGCAGCGGCGCAGTCGTTCGCCAGCAGGGAATAGGCGAACGACAGCAGTGCGTTGCACGGGTCGAGCGGCGGACGGCGCGAGCGTCCGGTGAACGAAAACACGTCTTTGTGGTTGAGAATCAACCGGTCGAATACATCGAAATAGATGGCCGCACCTGCGCCTTCCAGTCCGCGCAGAGAGCCTGAATCAGTCTCTGCCTGCACCTGCGGCAGCAGCGCTTTCAGCTTGGCGGAGGCGGCTTTGAGCGTTTCCGTGTCCACGCGCATGGCATGGTCGCGGCAGGTGCGCTCGATACTCCAGCGCGCGTTGTAAATCTTGCCAAACACCATCATGCGGGCAATACGGCAGGCTTGTGGTGGGTCATCTGCCGTGCGGTACTGTGTGCGTCGAAGCAGTACATTACCGTTGCTCACGCCGCAGGTTCGTGCCAGGAATCGCCCTCTCGGCGTACAGAATGACAGACTCACATCGCGTTTTGCGCACGCGCCCATGAGCGCCGGAGACGCGCCTGCATAGCTGAAGCTGATAATTCCGGCGAGGGCATGGAGCGGAAATCGAGCCGTTACCTGCTTCTCGCGGTTGACGACAACATTTTCGCCATCGAGTGTCAGATAGGCGTCCTCGGAGGTGACAAACAGCGTGTTAAGCAGCTTTTTCATTCCTCCATCGCTCCTTTCAGGTAGACGGAGACAGATTTTGCCTTCATCAGCTTGGGCAAACACAATTCCTTGAGCGAGCAGGCCGAGCAGCCTTTCTGCGGTTTTACCTTAGGCGTGCAGCCGCGGCGCAGATAGTCGTGCATTTCGGCAAGGCTGTCGCGCACACGCTGCCGCAGTTCGTCTGTAAATTCGACAGGTGTCCGTCGGCGCGGTTCACCGTAGAACAGCGCACCGTCGGAAATCTGACAGCATAGCATTTCCTCAAGGCACATCGCCTGAGCGCACAGCTGCAGCTCGTCCGCGTCGTGCGGCTTGGGCTTGCCGCGCTTGTATTCGACCGGAAACGGTGACCACAGTCCGTCTCGTCCCTGCAGGGCAACGCCGTTTTCCGAGCGATGAAATTCCACCACATCGCATTCACCGGACACGCCGAGCACCGTCGAATGGATGCGCATGGCACGAACAATCAGCAGGTCGCCGCGGCTTTCTGTGCCGCCGCCGTGCGCTTTCTCGTGCAGAATCGAGCCGTCCACCGTGCGGTAATTCTCCGCCCACTGGTGCTCCACATGGATGAGCGCCCATTGCCGACGGCAGAATGCGAAATGCTGCAAACCGGAGAGCTGGAGGAAGTCCTCCTCGGCGTAGATTACCCCAGTACCTTGCAGGTCACGCCGGCCGGCAGGTTGGCTTCGTCAACCGTGATGGTGTAGTCCGTGTACGCACGCGGCGCAATCACGCCTTCGTTGTGCTCGGCATGAACCAGATCAAACAGCTTGTGCGAGGGTGCGTTGCCAAGCTCGGAATCATGCTTGAACACAATCAGCTGGCGTACAGCCATCTTGCCGCGAGCAGCCGAATGGTCGTTCTCGAACATGTTGATGATTGCCGTCCACAGCAGTTCAAGGTCAGCCTCAGAGAACCCGGTCGTCTTGCGGGCGAGATTTGCGGAAACATAGCCTTCCGCACGGTACAGACCGTAAGGCACGATGTACTTGCGGCCCATTTCGGTGCCCTTTTTCTCCGCGTCAGCCTCGGTGGTGATGGCAACACGCGTGATGGTGACTTCCTGCGGCATAATGGGATCCACACTGCGGGCAAAGCCAAGCTGTACCGGACCGCGCACCTGTCCGCAGTTGAGCGCACCCTTGACAAAGGTGGTCATAACCGCACCGAATGTGCGAATATCGTAGAAATTCTGGCACATAAAGTCACGCAGCTTGCTGTCAAGCTGATCGTCCTTCTTCTTTGCATCCTTGAGCTTGTCCGGCGCTACGCCGACATAAGCGCAGGCTTCCGCATCGCTGCGGTTGAGCGGCACACTGTCCTTAACGTAAATGCGGTAGCCGGATTCGCCTTCCTTGGCCATCTCTACATAGTTGCGGATTTTGCGCTTGAGGCATACATCGGTCACCAGACCGTAGCCGGTTTCCGGGTCGATACGCGGCATGTTGCCCGCATCCGGATCGCCGTTCGGATTGCCGTTTTCCACGTCGAAAAAGATTACAAATTCATAGCGGTTTTTGATGGGTTCCATTTACTTGTCCTCCTTTTTTGTGTAACGCTTTTGTGTCTGGTGATAGTAGCCGAGGTCAAACGAACCTTGCTGCGGCAGGCTCAGTCGAGTTGGATAGGTTTCACTAAGAATATCCTTGATTTTACAAATCTGCTGGTTATAATACGTCTGCAGACCTTTATCCAGCTTGCGCAGGTGCTTCTGGCACAGATTGCCGAGAATCGGAAAGATCGTGGCAGGTGTTGCAGCGGCAGAGTTGAAATACCGATCCTTGATGGTGGTGTTGATGCCCGGATTTGCTGCCTGCTGTACGGCTTCGTATATCGAGAACAGCCGTCCGAGCGTATAGGGAATATTGGTGCTGGATTCATTCAGGCTCACAGTTAAAACCTCCTCGGGACAGTCCTTGTCCTTGTTTTTTAGGTAATATGCCTTGATAATTGCGGCACGCCGCCAGTTTATCTCAGAATCTGCGCGGATACGGAGCATAACACCGTTCAGCAGTGCAGCCGGATAGCGGTCGTTGTTCCAGACGGCGCGGGCAGTCGCACCGGCCATAACCGGACTCGGCTTTTTGTCGCGGGCACTCTGGTTGACGGTTTCGGCAAGCAGCTGCCACAGCGGCAAAAAGCCGGCAGGCGCCTTCGCCGGACGCTTGATTTTCAGACGTTCATAGTGCGCGTTGACGTTCTTCATCAATTCACCAAACGTGTTTTTATAGAAGAATCGCACACTCAGACGCGCAGCATTCGGTGCCAGACCGAGAATGTAGAATGCACGGTCAGGATCAAGATTTAATTCCTGACACGGTTCGCTGTCTGCAAGGTGCTTGAGCGCAGCGGATAAGTCATTATCCGACCAGCTTTGCGTGTTATTGCCCATAAGGCAGCTGAAAAAATCAGTATACTGCGGTTCCGCGGTCTCCGCCCAGCAAACGACAGTGGTGTCGCCGATATACTGCGTATGCTCGCGGTCAGCCAGCAGGTGATTGAGCGCCGTCGTATAAGCAAATGCAGCGTGCTTGCCAACAGGTGCGTTGTAGTTCTGCTCGTGACCGTAGGAACAGAAGGCGGGTGCGTTGAACGATACAAGTGCGGCGCCGCTGGACTGCGCATCACGCACACCTTTGATGGCAGGATGAACGGCGGCAATCTCATCCAGTTCGCCGGTGACAAGACATTGCTGTTTGGGTGCATCGGAGTCACTGTCATAATGCGCCTGCCATGCAGCGCAGATGGCCGGATCATCTGCCGGATACTGTCCGTTCACATAAAATACCAGATTGGCACCGGAAATGATTTTGTCGTAATCATTGACAAGAGCAGGGTGCTGTGCAGCTTCGGCAGGCTGCCATGTATCAAAAAATGCCAGCACCGCATGAGAAAAAGGAGAGTCCACATCATCAAGCAATTCATGGTGCAATAAAACGGCAGTTGCAAAGCATTTAGCAGTAAGGTCGGGTTTTCCTTTGCCATCAATACCCAACAAATAGGCTGTATTATCCCATAGGAAATTTGACTTAGGATTTGCAGTCCGTTTGACTGCCGCCGGCAGACGAATATCCTCGCGCGGACGGAGCACTTTCTTTTTGCCTGCATCCACTTCATGCAGCAGCGGAATAACCTGGGCGAGTTCACCGTTTTCCCGCAGTTGGAGCGCATAACTGATTTTCGGTCTGCCCCAACCGGGCGCATCAATTTCACCGCGGGCATTGAGGGCATCATAATATTGCGTCAGCGCCTGCAAAATCATTTGACCACCTCCGCACTGTGAATCGGGGGAACCTCCATGACACCGTCTACCAGCTTGGCGCGGAAGAACATCGGTGTGATATTGGCGGGATCGCTGTAATCCATGTCGAGCAGCATCCAGCCGAGATCGTGTTCACCGAGCAGTTCCTCCGGACAAGGCGGAAGTTGTTCACAAAGCTCAAACTTTACCGGAAATTCCCGTGTGCCGAAGTAGGGCATGCTGTAGCACTGTCCGCGGCGCAGACGGCGTTTCATAATGTCCTGAAACTTGCCTGGATTGTCAGTCGGCGCAGCCTTGTCGGTCATTTCAAAGTGCGCTTCAATGACATAGTGGACATCACGCAGTACCATTGCGGCACGCTGCTGAATGCTTTCCGACGCAGCGAGGAACAGCTCACCCTTGGGTTTTGCAATCCACGCCTTGACCGAACGCGCGTTAATGGTGTCCTTTACCTCGTTTCGGCGGATGTTGGTGAAGTGAATCGGCGCACAGACATGAATGCGGTCGATGATCCAGCGCAGACCGGGGTGCCAGTAAATACTTTCCAGTAGTCCGCGTGCCGCCGAGGGTGTCATGCAGTCATAGCTGACGCGTTCGGTCTTCATTTCAGGTCGGCTGAATAGAGCGTATGGACCGCTGACTTCAACTTGAATTGACATTGGTATATTTCCCCTCCTTTTCAAAATAAAATATAGAGTGATTTTTCCTTATCTTGATTTTATAGTACGCCCTTACGTCTACAAAGTCAAGAGTTTTTTTCATTGTAAATTACAAATTTCATTGTACATTATGTATTACGGAGAGAATGTAAAATTTGGACATTTGACAACAAACATAGAGTTTGATATAGTCTAATTGTCGCTGAATCATCAGTGTGGATAGAAATATTGTCAATTAAGTGTTTGGAAACTCGGGAGAATGTTACCACATTCTCCCGTTTTCCTTTATACGCGAAAAATTATCCGAAAAGCGCCTGACCGCTGTCGGCCTGGAGTGACAGACCGGTTTTCTCATCATACAGCGACAGATCACACAGAATAGCACTGCGGTCGTCCAGACCATTGGTTTTATCGGCGGTTTGAAGTGCACCGGCGTTGTACAGCGCCTGAAAATGCTTATCATACACCTGCACGGCATACTGCCCAAGCTGCCGATACAGCTTTTTAGAGCACGCACCATCGCAAAGCCGCTCAATGAGTTCGGAACCGTCCTTCCACGGAATATAAACTGTGCGTGTGTCGTTGTCGATCATGTGAAATTTCTCGGCGATCGTGCGGAACGGATACAGAGAGCCGCCGCGTCCGCGTTCAAACGCGTCGATCACGCCGATTTTGTCAATCGCGGAACCGTTCAGCTTGCGCAGTTCGCTGAAATAGCTCTGCATTGTCTGCGGAGAAGCGGGATCGGCATTGTTATCCAGCGCAGTATTTGTCGCACCGATGGCTTGTCCAAACAGTGGCGGAGCCTTCTCCGTACGGCAGAAAATGGTAACGATGCTGTCCTCTGCGGCACGCTTGCCCTCACGGTTGCAGCGTCCGGCGGCCTGCAGAATGGAATCCAGACCCGCCAGTTCACGATAAACGGAGGGGAAATCTATGTCAACACCGGCTTCAACAAGAGAAGTCGATACGACACGGCAGGGCAAACCGTCATTCAGTCGGCGACGGATTTCCTCGAGCACCGAACGGCGATGCTTCGGCACCATCAGTGTGGACAGGTGGAAACTGCCTTCCTTCGGCAATTGCGAGAAAATGGACTGCGCTGCTTTGCGGGAATTGACAATGCAGAGAACCTGCTCATGTGTGCACAGCTGCTCAGCGAGTACGTCATCCTCGAGTACACCGACCTGTCGGAATGTCACACGGCGGAATTTGTCAAAATAGAACGGAATCTCCGGACAAATCTCGGAAATCGCGTGCGACGGTGCGAATCGCTGTATCAAATCGCCGAGTACCGGCTGGGTAGCCGTACACAGCACAGCAGTCGCGCCGAACTGCTCTACCAGAGCACCGATGGCTGCAACGCACGGTATCAGGTGGCACAGCGGAAGCATCTGCGCTTCGTCGAAAATAATCACGCTGTTCGCCAGATTGTGCAGCTTGCGGCACTGTGAGGAACGGTTAGCGTACATCGACTCGAAAAACTGAACAGCGGTTGTGATAACGAGCGGGCTGTCCCAGTTTTCGGCGGCCAGTGCCTTGGGATCGGGATTGCCGTTTTCCTCATCGTTCTCGAACTGTACACCGGAGTGATGCTCGAGTACGTTCTCATCGCCTAAAATACCGCGGAAAACATCGGCATTCTGCTCGATGATGGAGGTGTACGGTACAACATAAATCACACGTTTCATACCGTGCTCAACGGCATGATGCAGCGCAAATGCGAGAGAACTGGTCGTTTTGCCGCCGCCGGTCGGAACCGTAAGCGTGTAAATGCCCTTGGGATTGGCTGCGGCGGAAACGCACGCCCGCAAGATCTGCTGACGCAGCTTGTTCAGCTCGGAAGTCGGGTTGTCCCATTTATTTAGCCTGGCCTGTAAGCGGGTGAGCAGCGTTTCGAGTGAATCTCCGGTGCCGCGCGGCATATCGCCCTGCATGAACTGCTCGGTGTCCAGATAATCCGCATCCACCAGACAGGAGTACAGCATGCGCGTGCGGAATGACTCGGAAAGCGACGGCCTGGTGACCGGACGCTGCGGCAGGCGTACCGGTGGAATGGGATAATCCGGGTCGAGCGGCGGAATAGCGGGAGTGCCCCACTTTTTGATTCTGCCGGTGAAAGTAGGTGCACCGAGCGGGTCTTTTGTACTGCCAAAGTCCGGCAAACCGCTGTGATGCCCCATGACACAAGCGGCTAAGAGCAGATTGTTTGACAACATGATGTTTTGTGCACCGGCGGTTGCATGATCGACCTTTGGACCATTATCCAGAAGACGGTGCTGAAATGCGGCGGTTGCTTTGCCGTCATCGTGGTGAACACCGGCCTCGTGACCTTCGGCTTGTGCACCGAATGCTTCGGCGAACTGCCCGCAGAGCGTGCCGACACCGCGCTCATGATCGGAGAGAAGCTGATATTCTGTGCGTTCAACGCCGTTTTCATTGATTGGGCGGGTGTGTGCGTAGAATTTTTTATCCATAGCGATCACCTTCTATTGAATTGTTACATACAGTATATAACAGTTGAAGTCCGATAAAAAGTACAACACCCAATATGCCTGCCAAGAAGACCACAGTGAATTACAGCAAACTGCTGAAAATATCAGTCAAATCCCATAGATTTTACTGACTTGATTTATACAAAACTGGCAAAACCGCCAGAAAACGAAATTCCTATAATTCCGAGGTTGACACTGGGGATTGACTGTGTTATTCTATAACCAACAAATTCAGTAGGGAATCGGAAGGGAGCGAGCAAAATGTTCATCGTAAACGCACGAATGTCGGGTCGAATGTGTATGAACATGCTGTATTATGCTCAGATGCTGCCTGACCGACAGAATACGAAATTACTTTGAACCGGCTTGCCTGACGCTGCGCGTCCTTGCGGATTCATTGCATTTTCTGAAGCGGGGAGCTGCGAGCTTCCCGCTTTTTTGCGCATTTAAGAGGAATAAGGAGGAATTTTCTTGATAGAATTGTCACATATCTCGAAGGAGTTTGTGAGCGGCAAGCGAACCGTTCATGCGGTGCAGGATGTTTCGCTGACGATTGACAAGGGCGAAATTTTCGGTATGATCGGCTTTTCCGGTGCGGGTAAATCGACGCTGGTGCGCTGCATCAATCTGCTCGAGCGGCCGACCTCCGGCAAGGTGATCGTAGATGGTCAGGATATGCTGTCGCTCTCGGCAAAGGAGCTGCGGCAGGCCCGCAAGAAGATCGGCATGATCTTCCAGCACTTCAACCTGATGCCCTCGCGCACCGTAGCCGGCAACGTAGCATATCCGCTGCGCGGCAGCGGCCTTTCCAAGCAGCAGATTGCGGAAAAGGTACAGCGCCTGCTTGATCTGGTCGGCATCGGTGATAAGGCGGAGGCGTACCCTAAGCAGCTGTCCGGCGGTCAGAAACAGCGTGTAGCAATTGCTCGTGCACTGGCCAACGACCCGAATGTGCTGCTCTGCGACGAGGCTACCTCGGCACTCGATCCGCAGACCACCAAGGCGATTCTGCAGCTGCTCAAGCACCTGAATGAAACGCTCGGCATCACGGTCGTTATCATCACCCACGAAATGGCGGTCGTCAAGGAGATCTGCCACCGCGTAGCCGTTATGGAGCACGGTAAGGTGGTCGAGTCCGGCGATGTGTTCAACATTTTCGCCAACCCGAGAGAGGACATCACCAAGAGCTTCATACACACGACTTCCAATCTCCGCAAGATCGAAGAACTCATCACGGAGGATTCGCCGGTCGTCAAGCTCAATCCGGGCGAGCTTATCGTGCGCCTGAGCTATATTCAGCGCAATGTATCCGAGCCGCTCATCTCGACCGTATCGCGCAAGTTCGATATTGTGCTCAACATCATCTTTTCGGATATTGCCATCGTGCAGGATGCGCCTATCGGCGGCACGGTAGCCATCATCAGCGGCGAGCGTGAACAGATCACGCAGGCAATCGCATATCTCATTGAGAAAAACGTAGGAGTGGAGGTCATCAAGGATGCAAGAGTTTCTGAATAACATCATTCCGAACGTAATGGCAAAGCTGCCGGACTTCTACGCGGCCATCGGTGACACGCTGCTCATGGTGGTCTGGTCGGGCGCGATCTCGTTCGTGCTCGGGCTGACGCTGGGCGTGCTCATCACCGTCACCAAGCCGGGCGGCATTCTGGAGAACAAGGTCGTCTATCAGATTTTGGACAAGCTGGTCAGCCTGTTCCGTTCCATCCCGTTCATCATCCTGCTGACGTGGGTAATGCCGGTTTCCCGTGCGATTATGGGTACGGCAATCTATGTTCGGGGTGCAATCGTTCCGCTGGTATTCGGTGCGGTGCCGTTCTTCACCCGTCAGGTGGAGAGTGCGCTTGCCGAGCTGGACGGCGGTCTGATCGAAGCGGCGCTCTCGATGGGCTCCACACCGCTGGAGATCATCTTCCGCGTTTACCTGAAGGAAAGCGTAGCCGCCGTCGCGCGCGGCACAACCATCACGGCGATCAGCCTGCTCAATCTGACTGCAATGGCCGGTGTCGTCGGTGCCGGCGGTCTGGGCGACTTCGCCATCCGTTACGGCCACGACCGCAACATGCTGGACGTTACCAACGTCACTGTGCTGGTCCTCGTCATCATTGTTTGTATTATGGAGTTCGTTGGCGGCAAGGTCGTCAAGAAGAACACGCATTAAGGAGTGTCTGACATGAGTATTTCCAATCGCAAAGTTGTTATTGTCGGTGCAGGCCATGTCGGCTCCCATGTCGGCTACGCACTGATTTCGCAGAGTTTGGCGGACGAGATCGTCTACATCGACTCCGACCACGCAAAGGCAGTCGCACAGGCGTTCGACCTGACCGATGCGACCAATTACCTTCCGGTTCGCACCAAGGTCACCGCGGGTGACTACAGCGATGCCAAGGACGCACAGATCATGATCATCTCGGCAGGCCCGCTGCCGACCGGTAATCAGACCCGCATGGATACGCTGGGTCAGACCATCGCCATCCTGAAAGATGTAACAAAATCCATCAAAGAATCCGGTTTTGACGGCATTATCGTCAATATCTCCAATCCGGCGGACGTTATCACGCATTACATTCAGCACACGCTGAACTGGGCGCCGGAACGCATCTTCTCCACCAGCACCACGCTGGATTCCGCAAGACTGCGCCGCGCCATCGCACAGGAGATCGGCATTGACCAGAAATCCATCACCGCTTACGCGCTCGGCGAGCACGGTGAGAGCCAGATGGTCGCATGGTCGGCTGTCACCATCGCGGGCAAGCCGCTTTCCCAGTGGCGCGAAGAGTATCCGGACACCTTCGGCAAACTCGACCTGGATGCTCTTGCTGACGCAGGCCGTGAAGGCGGCTGGACCATCCTGCGCGGCAAGCAGTGCACCGAGTTCGGCATCGGCGCTTCTGCCGCAGAGGTCGTTCGCGCCATCTTCTACAACGAGAACCGCGTTCTTTCGGTTTCTGTTCTGCTGGACGGCAAATACGGTCAGCACGATGTGTACGCCAGCGTGCCCGCTATCGTGGGTCGCGACGGCATCGCAGAGATCATTGAGCTGCACCTCACCCCGGAGGAGCAGGAGAAGTTCAACGCATCCTGCAAGACCATGAGCGAGAATTATCAGCTGTCGCTCACATTATAAAAGCAGTCAATTAAAAATTTTATTTCACAATAATGGAGGCACCTAAAATGAAGCTCAGAAGAATCATCGCCCTGTCCCTGTCCGCAGCGACCCTCGCCCTGTCCCTGACCGCCTGCGGCGGCTCGAGCAGCGCAGCTTCCGATAATGCACAGGCATCCGACAGCAATTCCGGCGATGCCGTAACCGTAAAGCTCGGCGTAGTCGGCAGCATCTACGAGGATCTGTGGACCCCGGCCAAGGAAAAGCTGGCTGACGAGGGCATCGACCTTGAGTTCGTACAGTTCTCGGACTACGTTACCCCGAACAACGCACTCGCTAACGGCGAGATCGATCTGAACGCTTTCCAGCACCGCATTTACCTGCAGAGCGAGATCGACAACTACGGCTACGAGATCGAGAATATCGGCAACACCTTTATCATCCCGCTGAACCTGTACTCCGACAAGGTTAAGTCGGTTGATGAGCTTAAGGACGGCGACACCGTAGCCATTCCGGACGATGTAACCAACGGCGGCCGTGCGCTCAAGGTTCTGGAAGCAGCGGGCCTGATCAAGCTGAAGGACAGCGCCGAGTTCAACCCGACCATCGACGACATCGAGACCTACAACACCAAGATCACCATCGAGGAGCTGAAGGCTAACGTAATCCCGTCCACGCTGGCTGACGTTACCGCAGCTGTCGTAAACGGCAACTACGCACTGGATTTCGGCCTTAAGACCGAGGACGCCATCTACAAGGATGACCAGCTGGACATCGAGGAGTACTGGAACCTGATCGCAGCGCGTTCCGCTGACCTCGAGGATGCGGACAAGCTGGAGACCTACAAGAAGGTCGTAGCAGCGTTCCAGTCCGATGAGACCGAGAAGGTATTCAACGACCAGTTCGGCGGCTACTTCATCAAGGCAGGCTGGGATCAGGATCTGCTGGCAGACAAGTAACTCACAGTGATTCCCAATGCCGCCGGAAAGCACCGGCGGCATTTTCGGCAGGAGGAAACAGCAATGCAGATAGATAAAAAGGCTTTACAGAATATCATCGCTGATGAAGATCGTCTGCTTTTCGCAGAAAATATTCCGGCGGAATACCTGAGCGATGCGCTCGGCCGCCGCACCGGCACGGCAGACGCGCTCGTGTTCGCGCGCTCGACCGAGGAGGTCAGCGACGTGCTCCGGTACGCCAACGAAAACGCCATCCCGGTCACGCCGCGCGGCGCGGGCACCAATCTGGTAGGCTCGACAATTCCGCTGTTCGGTGGTATCATTCTGGATGTATCTCGCATGAACCGCGTGCTCGAGCTGGACCGCGACACCATGACCATCACCGTCGAGCCGGGTATGCTGCTCAAGGATCTGCAGGCGTATGTCGAGGAGCGCGGCCTGTTCTATCCGCCCGATCCGGGCGAAAAGGCCTCGAGCATCGGCGGCAACATCAGCACCAATGCGGGCGGCATGCGTGCGGTCAAGTACGGCGTAACACGCGATTATGTGCGCGGGCTGGAGGTCGTTCTTGCGGACGGCACGGTGCTGCAAGTCGGCGGCAAGCAGGTGAAGGACGCGAGCGGACTGTCGCTCAAGCACCTGCTCATCGGCTCGGAGGGCACGCTGGCGGTCATCACCAAGTGCCTGCTGCGCCTTCTTCCCAAGCCGGAGACCACGGTGAGCGTGCTCGTGCCGTTTGCCGATCTCGGCACGGGTATCCGCAGCGTGCTGACCATCCTGCAGGCGAACGCCAACCCGACCGCAGTCGAGTTCATGGAACGCAAGGTTGTAGCCCTCGGTGAGAGCTTTTCCGGCGTGCAATATCCGCGCCCGGATGCGGGCTCGTACATTCTGCTGACGTTTGACGGCCACGAGAGCGAGGTCAACGCGAATATCGAGCGCGTGCGCCGCCTTGCGCTTGACAACGGTGCCATCGACTACATCGTGCTGCGCAGTGCGGAGCAGGCTGCCGACATCTGGAAGGTGCGCGGTGCGCTCGTCATGGCGGTCGAGGCCGTGTCCGAGCAGGAGCCGGTGGACATTGTGGTGCCGATCAGCCACACGGCGGATTTCGTTCGCTATATCAACGAGCTGGAAGCATCCTCAGGCGTGCGTATGATCGCGTTCGGTCATGCGGGTGACGGCAACGTACATCTGTGCGTAGTGCGTGACGGCCGCGACCAGCAGACATGGGAGCGTGAACTGCACGACAACATGGAGCAAGCCTACGCTAAGGCGTATTCTTACGGCGGCGTAGCCTCGGGTGAGCACGGCATCGGCATTTCCAAGCGGTCGTACTTCCTGCGGGAGACCGCGCAGGAGAATCTTGCCGTGATGAACACCATCAAGACCGCCCTCGACCCGAAACATACACTGAACGACCAGAAATCTTACATTGTGGGAGGAAAATAACCATGCAGAGTTTATCTGAGCGCACCGCCGGCTTTACCGATTCGGTCATCCGCCGTATGACGCGCGTTTCCATGCAGTATGATGCGGTAAATCTGTCGCAGGGTTTCCCGGACTTTGAGCCGCCGAAGGAGCTGCTCGACCGTCTGGCGCAGGTAGCCTACGAGGATTACCACCAGTATTCCATCACCTGGGGTTCGCAGAACTTCCGCGAGGCGCTGGCCGCCAAGCAGACCTATTTCATGGGCCGCAGGATCGACCCGAACACCGAAATTGTCACGACCTGCGGCAGCACCGAGGCGATGATGGCTGCGATGATGACAGTCACCAATCCGGGCGACAAGGTTATCATTTTCTCCCCGTTTTACGAGAACTACGGTGCGGATACCATCCTGTCCGGCGCAGAGCCGATTTATGTGCCGCTCGTGCCGCCGGATTTCCACTTTGACGCAAATGTGCTGGAGGACGCGTTCCGTCAGCACCCGAAGGCCATCATCCTGTGCAACCCGTCCAATCCGTGCGGCAAGGTGTTCACCCGCGAGGAGCTGGAGATTATCGCGTCTCTCGCGGAGAAGTACGACACCTACGTTATCACCGACGAGGTATACGAGCATATCGTGTTCGCGCCGAACAAGCACACCTATTTCGCCACCCTGCCGGGCATGTGGGAGCGCACGCTGTCGTGCTCGTCGCTCTCTAAAACGTACTCGGTTACCGGCTGGCGACTGGGTTATATCATTGCCCCGCCGGAGATTATCGACCGCGCGAAAAAGGTGCATGATTTCCTGACGGTCGGCGCGGCAGCACCCTTGCAGGAGGCTGTCGTTACCGGCCTGAAGATGGGTCAGGACTATTATGACGATTTGCAGGCCAAGTACACGCACAAAAAGGACCTGTTCCTCAAGGGTCTGGACGATTTGAAGATTGCCCACACCGACCCGCAGGGCGCGTACTACGTTTTGCTGGATATTGCCGAGTTCGGTTACGAGAGCGACCTCGAGTTCTGCGAGGATCTGGCGCATTATGTCGGCGTAGGCGCAGTTCCGGGCTCGAGCTTCTTCCGGGAGCCGGTCAATAACCTTATCCGTCTGCACTTTGCGAAAAAGGACGAAACGCTGCTGGATGCACTCAACCGTCTGGAATCGCTCAGAACGAAAATCAAGCCCAAACACCGATAAATCAGGAGGAAAGGCATCATGGACGTAAAGAAAGCCGCTGCGGCGGAACGGGACTACATCGTTTCCGTCCGTCGGGAATTTCACCGGCATCCGGAGCTGAGCCTGCAGGAATTCCGCACGGCACAGCGCATTGAGGAGGAACTGGACAAGTTCGGCATTCCGCACACGCGCGTAGGCGAAACCGGCGTGCTCGGCACGCTGAAGGGCGCAAAGGACAACGGAAAAGTGCTGGTTCTGCGTGCGGATATCGACGCGCTGCCCATTGAGGAGACGCACGAGTGCGTCTATCGCTCGGAGAATGCAGGCGTTATGCACGCCTGCGGCCATGATGCGCACGCTGCCTGCCTTCTGGGTGCCGCGAAAATCCTGTCGGAGAACAGAGACGCGTTCAGCGGAAAGGTCCGTCTTGTGTTTCAACCGGGAGAGGAAATCGGAAAAGGTGCAAAGCCGTTTGTCGCAGCCGGTGTGCTGGATGGTGCTGAGCGCGTGTTCGGTCTGCACACCGCGTATGATTTGGAGGCAGGCACGGTAGGACTCAAACCGGGCATCAACAACGCCGCAGTCGATCATTTCCGCATTCGCGTGCACGGTAAGTCCACGCATGTTTCCACGCCGCATCTGGGCGTAGATGCGCTGTATATCGCCAGTCAGATTGTCGTGGCAGTGCAGGGACTGGTTACGCGCCGCACTTCACCGACCGAGCCGGTCATCATCGGTATCGGCAAGCTGAATGCAGGCACGACATACAACGCCGTGGCAGCATTTGCTGAAATGGAGGGCACAACGCGCACCATTTCGCAGGAGAGCCGCGACCGCGTCCGTGCACAGGTCAGTGAGACCGCGCAGAGCATTGCGGCGCTGTATGGCGGCACGGCGGAGATCGAGTGGACGGACTTTGCCGCTGCGCTCATCAATGACCCGCAGGTGTGCGAGGAAGCTGCTCGGGTCGTAGACGAGCTGCTCGGAGAAGGACACGTTGTCACAGACCGTGAGCTGTCGCTCAGCGGCGATAATTTTGCCGAGTTTGAGCTGTATAAGCCGGGCGCGTATGCGTATCTCGGCACGGGCAACCCGGATCTGCCGCACACGATGATCACCAACCATAACGGCAGCTTCGATGTGGACGAGAATGCACTTGTGACCGGTGCCGGTCTGTATGTCGGCTACACAGTCGCGCGGCTTGGATAAAGAAAGCGAAACGCTCAGCTATCGTTTGGTAGCTGAGCGTTTTGCTTTTGAAATTACAGTTTTGAACTTACATCCCGCACTCAAGTCCGTTATACCGTGTCACCACAAACGGATAGCTGAGTGTTTCAGGCTGGATGCCAAGCTGCCGCAGACCGGCGCACAAATCCTCGACAACCTGCATATCGTGGTCGCGCTGCGCGACGGACAGTTTCATTTTATCTCCATACGACGAGATCAGCAGCGCAAACGGCTGCACAGCACACGGCAGGATTGCGCCGTAATCGAGTACATACGGACGGCAGCTTTCCGGCAGGGCGAACCGGCCGACATTGGTAATGAGAAAGCTGTCCTCAAGCACAAAATCAGTCGTGACCTTCTGTGCCGCCTGCATTTTCTCCGCGAGCGGCATGTCTGCCTCATGCAGCAATTCACAGCGGTCTGCGGCGGCTTTTGCACGATAGAGCAGCTGTTCGCGCTGCATCTGATCCTTCAAAAATGCCTTCGTGCGCCGGAACACCTCGTCATTCGGCAGATCGCGGTACTCCGGAAAATACGGCAGATCGATAAAACAGATAAAATACCGCGTGGTAAGCGTCGGCAGCAACGGACGCAGATCGACCGGAATCTCCGCGATAACCGGCTTGTCCGTTCCGCCGAACTTATCATCAAACGCTTTCATCATCAGCGGAGCCAGTACAGACAGCGGACTGACGCCGATGGACTTTGCGTAATCGTGCAGCTGAGAAAACGGGAACGTCACCTCGGTGACGACCTCGGAGCCGTCAGCGCCCCACTGTACCTCGGGGGCATGAATAGCCTCCGGCTTTTTCCAGATGCCATCCGGCGAAAATTCACGGTCTGCCAGCTGCTCGTAGCCGTTTGCGCTCTCCTCAGGAGACCAGCGGGTATCCATGCCGCGCACAGAGCCGTCATTCTCAACCGGGAAACCGCAGTTTTTCAGGTACTGGAACAGTACACAGCGGATAAACTCCTCGAATCCGCGTCCATCCGAGATAGAGTGCTGATACTCCATATAGATGGTCTTGTCGTGGTAGCCGACGAGAAATAAGTATCCGTTCGTATCCTTGGAGCCGATGGTGTAGCGGGTGGATACGCCGTCGAACGGCAGCACTACGGCGGGCTGCACGTTGCGGCGGTAGCGGAACGCGGTCTCGGTCGGCTCGGCGGTCAGCATCATGTGCGGAAAGCGCAGCAGTGCCTGCTCGACGGCTTCGCGCAGCTTGTCCGGGCGCACTTTATCGCGCATGCGGATGGTGTGGCGCGGCACACAGGCGACGGTTTCATGGGTGTTATACAGGAAGATTTTTGCATAGCTGTCCGTGCGGAGCAGCGGGTCATTCATGGTCATTATAGCATTCTCCTCAAAGCATAATCCGGCGCATCTTATATGGTAATTTCAGTATATCACCCTGCAACGACGTTGTAAATCAAAACAAGTCGAATTTGCACAGTATTATGCAAATATAGAACATGATGTACGATATAATAAGCCGCGAGCCTGAAAATACTTGCGATTCGGTTGGCAGAGTATATCACGCCGGAGAAGCTGACATATGAGCATGGAATTTCTGCCGCGGCTGTTTGATTCGTTCTCGCGTGAGTGTATTCCGTGTGAGAAGCAAAAAAACAAGCGACACCATATTTCGATTGGTGTCGCTTGTGTGCGTTTTCAGGCGCTGTCGGTATTGTCTGCCCTTGCAGGGCAGTTGTTCATACCATATCCGCTGGGTGGTATGGATCGGATGGGATTACTGGTCGGTGTAGCGGCTGAGGATAACCGCTACCTGAGCACGGGTTGCGGTGCCGTTCGGCACGAGCGTAGTCGGGGTAACGCCGGTTACCAGACCGTTGCCGTTCGCCCAGCTCATTGCCTCAGCAGCCCACGACTCGACAGAAGCCGCGTCTGCGTAGCCATCGAGTGCTGCGCTGCCCTGCGGCGTATGACCGCGATAGGTATCGTAGCGGTACAGGATGGCCGCCAGCTGCTGACGGGTGATCAGCGTATCCGGCTGGAATCTGCCGTCGGTGAAGCCGTTGACAATGCCGTTTTCGGAGGCCCATGCGATGGCTTCTGCGTACCACTTGCCGTCCGCCACATCGGTGAACTGTGCGGTGGAAGCGGCCTTGCTGCCGCTCATGCGGTAGAGCACCTGAACCAGCATTGCGCGGGTCATGCCGTCATCCGGACCGAACCTGGTTGCGGTCAGGCCCTTGAACCAGCCGTTCTCGAGTGCAGTGTTGACCTCGTTGTAGAACCACTTGCGCAGGTTGACATCGGAGAAGTCGCTGCTGTACTCGTGGGTGATAACGAAGGTGGAGAAGTGGGTGGTCTTAAAGGTAGCCTTTCCGGTCGCTGCATCATAAATGACAGGCAGCTTTTCGAACGAACCGTCCTCAGCAAGATAGTATGCAACCAGATGCGCGGCGTTCTCGCCGCTCTTGAGGCTATATGCTACAGAAACCGAAGCCGTGCCGTTCAGCGCATGAATGCGGGTTGCAGTGCCGTTTTTCGGCTGCACCTGCGCAGAAATGTTCAGGATGGTGCCGTTCTTCGGCAGGTATTTGCGCTGTGCGTCCGTCAGGGAGGACTTGTCAGCGGAAGCGATCGAAATACTTGCCATACCATCGGCCTGTGCGGCGCTGCCGAGTGCGGTCAGCGTCTCACGGTCGAGTGCAACCGTGCCGTTCGGCAGGGTAAGCGCTGCGCCGTTCTTTGCACCGGCGAGAGCAGCTACCACATCGCCGGTGAGCGATACCGTGCGTACGGTGGAATCTGCGGACAGGTCAAGCGTCAGCGAATCCTTGCCGGAAACTGCAGTCAGCTTGGAGCTGTCGGCGGAAACCGCTGCGGTGCCGTTCTTTACCTCAACCGTTGCGGGAACCTTGGTGCCGTCC
>OGQE01001456.1_pt1 | contig 21395 bp, 18 predicted proteins | sample 1553131 | NCBI WGS metagenome assembly OGQE01 (sample SAMEA2579929, study PRJEB22360) | human gut metagenome | biome: human gut; feature: human-associated habitat; material: faeces | place: Denmark | collected 2008/2010
CGACCTACACCCTTAGCAGGGGCGCCTCTTCAGCCTCTTGAGTATTTCTCCAGCGAAAGTAATTATAACAAGCCTTAATGTGAATGTCAATTACTTTTTTCATATTTTTTACATTTTCTTCCCGCGGGTATTTTCACTGCTTTTTCTGTAGTCTCTCAGCAATGATTCTAAGTATGATTGCCGCTGCGATCAGGCATGCTGCTGCGATCTTTCCTGCCGGCTCGGTCATGATTGCCAGAAGGCTTCCCAGTACCGGAACGGACAGTACTACCTTTCCGATCAGGTTATCATAATCCACCGGTGTCACGTCTTCCTTCTCATTGGCATCCCCTTTGGTAATGAATCGACCGGATACAACCTGATTCTTCACAACCCGGTGTGTAATGATTGCTCCCGAATCGTTATCACTATAGAATGCGATCACATCATCCTTATTCACTTCCGATGCCTCTGTTCCTTTTACATAGACAATACTCCCTGTCGGGATCGCCGGTTCCATACTTCCACTTACTACGGTATATATCTGGCAGCCGAATAACCTCGGAACCGTTAAAGGCACACACAGGAGGATTACTAAGACTAATAGTAATCCTCCTGTGATATTACATACGGCTGCAGATTTTGATCTCTTGTTCTTCTTTTTCACGTCTGTTCTCCGCTTTACTCATCTGCATGTTTTTTCTTTCTGAATGTTACGATCAATATGATAATGCCAAGAATTGCTGCCAGCGCGATTCCTGCCAGCGCATACATCACTCCTGCCGGGCGTCCCTTTGCCTTCTGATCTGCATTGATCTTAGCTTTCGGCACCTCCTCATCGTCCAGGTCCACCTGCTCCTTTGGTGTCTCTGCATCTGCTGACTCCACTGTCTGTCCGTTGTCTGTCTGATTATTGCCTGCAGTATTATTCGTTGCATTACCGGTACCTGCATTATCTGCTGCACCTGTGTTGCCGTTATTATTTGTATTCGCAGCACCCGTACCATTATTGCCTGTATTACCGGTGTTCGTACCTGTACCGGAATTATCCGTATTTGTACCTGTGCCATTACCGGAATTAGAACCATTGCTGCCATTATTCGTATCAGAGCCGGACGCAATCTTCTTATATGTAAATGTAAATACATTATCAGCTTCGTTACTATTTAATGTCTTAGTCAGATTATAAGCCTGCGGCTGATATCCGTCAATATACTGGAATGCCACAACCGGCTTGTCTCCGACTACACCATAGAACTTCTCACTCTGTCTCAGCGCATTGCCGGACTCATCCTGATAATTCACGGTATAAGAGACCATATCTCCTTTGATACCGTAAGCTACGACATATTCCCTGTCACTGTCTACGGTAAATGCAGGCGCACTCACGGTGTTATTATCCTTACCGCTTTCCCTTACACCTTTCACATAATATTTCCCGCTGTCCTTCAGCTACACACCACCGATCTGGCCTGCGAAAGATACGACATCCCCCGTCTTTAATCCGGTGATCTTCACCTCACTGCTGCCATCGGCAAATGTTCCTTCTTTTCCCGCATACAGCGTCACCGTATACGTATATTCCTTCTCGTTACCGCCTTTTTCTGCAAATGCAGTGCAAAGCCCTGTCTGTGCCATTACAAGTGCACAGGTACACACGGTCAGGAGTCCTTTTTTCAGCATCTTACCAAGCTTCATGTTACCTAGACCTCCTTTGACGTGTATTTTTCTTTGCTGCTTTTGATGATACTTCTTCCGCATCTTCCCGGTTCTGTCTTACATTGTAGACAACCGCCCCGGCACATACCAGTCCGGCGATCAGTGCGATAACCGAATACAACAGGACGCGGCTGTTATCACCGGTCTTAACTGTTGTTCTGGATGGAGACTTCTTAGGCGGTGTCTTCGTCGGATTGTCCGGTGTCCCCGGTGTTGTACTGTCATCCACAAGCTCTACCGCGAAATTCATCTGCAGTTTTGCCAGTGTATCCTGATAAGTATTTCCCTGCGTCTCACCTTCCAGCTTCACCTTCAATGTGATCTCGCCAGACTGTCCGGATTTCAGACGGTCCAGATAGAAATAATCTTTCAGAGAGTTGGTTGCCTGGTGAAGACCTTCTCCGCTGGCATTCTTCGTCTCACCACCGACTTCTTCACTGCTGTATAATGTCTCTTTTGTTCCATCCTGTTTGATATACGTTAATATATAGGAATACGCTCCTCCTTCCGCTACGGTCTGCGCATCCTCCAGACTTTTCAGAACCTTATTGGTCATATACCAGTCCGTCGTCTGCTTGTATTCATTCTTCAGCTGTATATGGAAGTCAACCGTATCTCCCGGTTCCATCTCATATATCTTATCATCTATATCCGTATTCTTGAATGTGCTGGTCATCTTCTTTCCATCGAAAGATACCTTCCAGCCATCTCCACCGGAAAAATCTTCTGCATACGCCGTGATCGGAGTTACCGCCAACAACAATGCCAGAACCGATGCAAGCCATTTCTTCTTCATGCTCTTACTCCTCCTCACGTTATTTCAGACTAATGGATCCGTCTCCGGCTACATTGACATCCACACCCCATGCACTCTTGATCGCATCGGCTGCGTTATGCGTCTGAACCGCATCCACTTCTGCTTCCAGATTGAATTTCACACCATCGTAATTAAATGTTGTAACTTTCTTTTTCACTCCATTTTCTTCTGTCGGCGTTGTGGTAACCTTCTTACCGATCGAATCATCGATCATCAATGTATCCGAAAGTGCCGGTGTCTGCGCTCCGACTTTCAGAATCTGCGGCCAGTAGAGAACCGTGCGCTCTTCGGTCGAATTCTCTTCATCGATGATCCATCCGTTATTGGTCATATTTAACAGGATCAGTGAAGGAGACAGTGTCGTCTCTTTTTTACCGTCCTTCTTCGTCCAGTTCTTATAAATACGTACTCTTACGTACTCATCAATTGTTCCGGTATTCTTCACAGACAATTCTTCTTTATACTTTGTGCCAAGCTGCAGCTTATCGCCGGTCTGCTTTAACATATCTCCAAGCAGTTCGCCCTGGCTTTCCTTCCATTTATCCCCGCTTCCGGTATAATCTCTGGAAGAAATGTCCTTGCTGCCCTGTGCCGATGTCTCCACCAGCGTCACACCGATATCTTTCATCTCCACCTGTGCGGTATAATTCTCACTGAAGTACGTCAATGCCGCCTTCGTACTTCCTATGGCACTGGAAAGCAGGAGGATTCCCGCTGCCGCTCCAAGAAGTAATGTGCCTTTCTTTCCACGCAAAAACTTTCCTATACGTCTCATTATTCGGCTGCCTCCTCTCCACTGGCAGGATCTGCTACTCCGATGTCAGTCTTCGTATCTACCTTTACATTCCAGTCCGCCTTAACCGGATCAACAGCTGTTCCGTCTGCGTTGTATTGTACCGGTGTACATTCCTGAACCACTACAACATTGAAGGTATCTTTGTAATCTTCCGGAACTTCGATCTTCGCATTCAGGACTTCACTCTTGCCTCCTGTCGGAAGGATCTCACTATAATACCAGTATCCGTCATCTCCAAGTGTCCAGTAATCTTCACCCTTGTCATTCACAGCTCCCGAGAACTTGATGTCAAGCTGGCTTCCGCAGAATACCTTCACTCTCACATAACAGTCTGTCTTTCCTGTATTCGAGATCGTGATCTCTTTGGTCATGTCTTTGACCTTCTCTTCAATCTCCGTCTCCGAACCAAGCGTGATCTCATATCCACCCTTTGCCTTTACATAGGTTGTAAAATATGCCATCGCACTCTGTGCAGTCAGGCTGCCCGCCATCACGATCGCGGCGGCTCCGAGCCAGAATGTCTTGTTCTTCATAAATCTGCCTTTCATCTCCGGCCCTCCTTACTTCTGTGTCTCTGTATTGTCCTGAAGCTGTGACCAATTCCATCCGTTGTTTTCATCATATTCAAAATGATTCGTCACGCCATAGCCAGGTACGATTTTATCATCATATGTATTGCTGAAATCCACTTCCATTGTCTGATCCGCAACAATCGTTGTCTCCTGCGATTCCGCAGAGGTGAGCTTATAGCTTGCACCGCTGTATACTTCTGTAACCGTCAGGTGTGCACCCGCCGGGATCTTATCTAATACAGCCTCTTTCGTTCCGGCCGCATCAAATGTTGTCGATGCCACGTTACTATACACAACATTTCCCTCATCGTCCGTTCCCTCTACCTGGAATACGAATGTTGCCTCTTTTAACGATGCGTTGAAGTCTTGCAGCGTCTTGCGGATCTTCAGACTTCCGTATCTGCTTTCCTGCTCCGGCTTCAGTCCGGAAGTCACATCATAGATCCATGCATCATCCTCCGGATCCTTTGACTGATAGTAGAGGTTGTCCGGAAGAGAAATGATATATGGATTGAAGCTGTAACTGTAGCGGTCCGTATCTGCTTTCTCTGCTTCCACCAGATACAATCCACAACTTAAGGAATCCTTTGTTCCAGTTCCAGCTGTTACGGTCAGTTCTCCGTCCGGTGTGATCTTCTTATCATCAACAATCTTCACTGCATCCTTCGCTGTCTGCTCCCAGTTCTCCTCTCCGGACTTCACATCTTCGATCTTCAGTGAACTGAAATTCTCTGTCGATGTAAATGCTCCGGTCTTCGCAACATCTGCCACCTTATAAAGCTTAACATCAATCGCTGCATTTGCCAGATCATCCGCATAGGAACCACTGTCTGCCACATTCACCGTCAGGCTGCAGTTCCTGTCTGTATCAACCGCATTCGCCGCAAATGTCGACGGAAGCTTAGCGATCACAGCAATCAGTGCCACTGCGGTAAGTCCCGCCAGATATTTTCTTTTTGCCTTCGTATTTCTCATCCTTTTCCCTCCTTGGACACCCTGTTGCCTATTTCTGCTTTCTGCGTTTTATCAATTTGAAAATAATAACCAGTAATATCAATATTGCGACGGCAAGCAATACATACAGCATGTAGTAATCTTTCACCGACTGTAACATCGTCTCGTCGCTTACTTTCTCTCCATCCTCACCGTGATACTCTGTTCTCACACCTCTGACCAGAAGCCTGTGACTGTTGATTCCGTACGGCGTACAGGTGAACAATGTGACATAATCTTCACCTTCGGTATTCTGCATGGCGTTCGTCAGTGTCTCTGTGTCATCCTTCTCTACCATCGGCATGATCTGATCCACTTCATAAGCCAGTGTCTTATCCAGTACATGGATGTAGAATTTATCACCTTTCTTCATCTTGTCCAGATCACTGAACAGCTTGGCACTCGGAAGTCCTCTGTGCGCCGCAAGTACACTGTGATTACCCGCGCCACCGATTGGAAGCTTCGTCCCTGACATATGTCCCGCAGCGATCTGCAGTACCCCGTCCGATGTGCCATGGTAGATTGGAAGCTTCTGCTTGATCTTTGGAACGGATATGTAACCCATCAGTCCGTTATCCCCAAGATTCAGCACCTTCCAGTAAGGTGTATTCCGGAGATTCTTTTCCTCCTGGGAAAATGCATCTCCGTGAAATGTATTCGTTGTTATCGTCTCATTATAAGCTTCTGCTTCTTCCCATGCCGACTTAAAGTCCGTCTCTGACATTTTCTCGACTTGTTTCTCATAGCTTGCGATCGCATGGCTCTGGTGAAGCTTGTTCCACTGATCCGATATCGTAGGATATGTAAATATTCCAAGACCTATGAGAAAGATCATTCCGACGATCAGATTCGGCAATATCTTCTTAAATTTCTTCATCTTTTTCTTTTACTGCTGTCCTCTTCCTGCATTTTACGATCCAGGAGATCACTACATATACCATTGCCAATGTTACTAGCGCGATCGTCGTAGCCACCGCTACTACTTTAGGCTCAATCTGATATGCATCTGCCGGAACATAGGCGTCCGCAGTGCCATCCACTCTGACTCCCCGTACCAGAAGACGGTGCGTGTTGATCCCGTAAGGTGTACATGTCATAAGTGTACAGTAATCCTTGTCCGGATCCACCTGCAGGTCTTTCAGATCGCCGGGATTTACGATATGGATCTGATCCACCTGATAAGTCATCTTCTTATTCAGTACGGTGATCTCAAATGTATCGCCTTCTTCCAGCTTGTCCAGGTTCGAAAATAACTTGGCAGACGGAAGTCCTCTGTGCGCCGACAAAACGGTATGTGTACCTTTGCCTCCAACTGGTAAACTGGATCCTGCCAGATGTCCGACTGCAATCTGCAGTACTCCTTCCGACGTTCCGTGATAGATTGGAAGCTCTACCTTGATCTTGTCTATCGTGACGTATCCCATAATTCCTGTATCGGTAACATCGAGGATATTATCGTATCCCGGCACTTCCTTATAATTCTCAAACGGATGTGCGACGTTACGGAGTTCCTTATTGTATGCTTCAGCCTCTGCAAACATCTTCTTATAATCCGTCTTGTTCATCTTCTGAACCTGACTGTTATAAGATGCCACCGCCTTCGACTGGTGGCGGTCGTTCCAGTAGTTACTGAATGACGGATACAGCATCACGGAGAGCCCTATGAGAAAGATCAATAATAAAATTATGTTTGTTCTGTTCTTCTTCATAATGTTCTCCCTAAAGCTGTATAGTTTCTAATCTTTTTTAATACTTATCTTTATGCACATTTGCCGCAGCCGCCGGGGGCGGCGTGCTGCGACGATATGTGTATGTGTTAGTTCATTTTTTCTAACGTATGAAATGTTAATTATTTGCTTCTGCGTCTTCTTGAAACAAGGATTACGCCAGCACCTACCATGAGGATACCACCGATTACGTAGAAGATTGTTGTACCGATACCACCTGTGGATGGAAGGAGTGAACCCTGCTTGTTGACAACGTCTGTTGCTAATTCACTCTTATCTCCATTAGCAGTAAATGTAATCTTACCAGACGCCTCTGTACCATTTAAACTTGTAAGTACACCTGTACGATTTTTTCCATCCCACGTTATAGTATGGTCTGCTTTTACTGTAAATGTAATAGGATCAATTGTATTATATCCTGAAGGTGTTGTTGTCTCTGTTAAGATATATTCACCGTCATCCAATCCTTTAAATGTAAAGGTTGTTCCATTATTAGATTTTACAACTGTGATATTTTGTGTTGATCCATCTTTTAACTTTTTAGCAAGAGTAAACTCTGCACCTGGCAATGGCTGTTTAGTGGCATTAATTTTATTAACTATTGCCTGATATGTAAATACAATAACATTATCCCATGGTGTCTCACCTTTAGTTCCATTTTGATCAGCATTCGGGTTGTTAGAGAACTCAAGTTTAGCCTTATTTAAGTTACCTGTGTTACCAAGTTCTGCGTTTTCATTTAATGTTGATGTGTATTCTACACGAATCTTTGATCCAGCTTTTACTTCTGGGATATTTTTTAAATTGTTAAAAATCACTTCAAATGTACAGCCATCTGTAAGATTATCTTTTTTTACAGTATACACATCTCTGTCTGTAATATTTGTATTATCAACATATACTTTAACAGACTTGGCATTAAATGTAAGTCCTGACTCTTCTACATCATGGAATGCAAAGTAATACTGTTTATAATCTGCATATTTCTGTCCAACAGTTCCCTCTAATTTGAAAGTTACTTCATCACCAATATCATAATCTGCAGAATCCTGCCAATCTGATGTGGTTCCTTCTGTATCATTTGTATCTTTTACTTTCTTTTCAAATGAAGGGACATCAGATTTTGGAGTAATTGTTGTGTTTCCAACAACTTCTACAATATAAGTTGTATATGAGTCTGTTCCAGAAACTGTATTATCTTTATCTTTAATCAGATAGTAACCAGCTGCTGCTGTGTAAGTTTCACCGTTTGTAATTGTTGCAACTGGATTAGATAATTTTGCATATTTTTCAATAACATTAAGTTTAGCTCTGTCATTAGCTTTACTATCAAGTGCTGTTAATTCATCTAATACAGCCTTATTAACGGCTTCTCCAGCAGTTTCTTTACCATTGGTTCCCCATTTGATATTTGAGAGAACTCCATTTGCTAAATCACCTGTAAAAATCTGGTAGATTTCATACTGATGATTTGTTTTTGGTGCCGTGATTTTACAAGTATTTGGTGTATCAGCAAATACTGTCACGCCCATTGCTACTACCATAGCAACTGAAAGTACTAATGATAAAAGTTTCTTCATCTTTTTCATGTTGTAATCTCCTTTTCTAAAAATTTACCTTTTGTATTTTGTTACATATATATTGGATACCTCCGGCTTTCGCCGGGAAACGAGGCTTACATCGTCCCCCTTTCCCGCTTACGCCTCAATTGATATCCATAAAGCAGAACTGCCAGACACATCAGTGCTGCGCCTCCTGCAAGGTAACCTGTGGTTCCTGTTCCTCCTGTTGATGGAAGTTCATAAGACTTATCTTCTTTGTTGGAAACTAATACATTATTACCTCCAACATAAGTCTTAATGACTGATTTTATCTCATTAGGAATATTGTTATACGCTTCTTGGTAATTATTTCCTTTGATGATAAAGTAATGCTTTGTATTGTCTTTTGCATATCCATCTGGAGCCTTTATTTCTTGATAATAATACACTGTATCATAACTTAATTTTTCAAATGTAAGTGTTCCATTAGAATCTGTAGTTTTTTCTGTTACTTCTGTGCCATTGTTATAATCAGTCGTTACTTTATACAGTTTAAATTGTGCTCCTAACAGTTTTTCGCTTGTCGTATCATCAATTTTTACAAGTGTAATACTATCTTTTTCTCCACTTACAGTTGCCTCTGTTTTTACAATCTTTATTTCCGTCTCGGTTGATGCATTTGCTGAATCAATACCTTCCAAATGCGCCTGATTCCGAATCGTCAATGTTTCATCTTTTTCTCCGAATACTTTTACTTTATATTCAACAAGTAAAGCTCTACTATCTGGTACTTTTAACCTTAGAGTTCCATCTGTTGAATACTGTTTGGTAAATGCAACATCTTGATTGGTATTCATATCTTTTACCTTAATTGAGTCTAAATCAATCTCACAGTTCGGATCCAACTTATCCACCAAGTCTATATAATTGTTATTAGAAATCAAATCTTCTGCATTGTAATTTACCACAAGCTTATAATTAATTACATTATTTTTTCCAACAGTTCCTGCTTTTGTGAGATATTTATTTATAATTTCTGCATCTGCACTGGCATTAGCATAGATGGTTCCGTCTTTATTGAAGTTCGTATCATTATGATATTTAATGCCATTTTCTGTGACTGTCAGACCACTTCCATTTTCTGTAGGCAACGGAGTATTGATTGCTGTTTTGAAATGTAATGTAATTTTTACTCTTGCTGCATTTTTTCCGTTATCTACTAAATCATAATGAATATTTACATCAAATGACATTTTTCTGTCTGCTGTCTGTGTCGGAGTGATTTCATCTTTTTCTATCGTTCCATTAGAGTACTCCATTTTATAATCTGCAGAATTATCAATATACGTCAGACCATCTGGTAAGATATCTGTAATTGTATATTTTCCAGCTTCTCTAAATCCACCTTCTACAAACTCATATTGCCAGCTAGTAGCATCCACAACAATAGTCCAGTCGATTACTTTCCCATTGATAGTACCATTTTTGCTCATTGGCATTCCATCTTTCTGGTATTGTTGATTTGAGCTATCACTTTCTTGATTACTCTTACCATCAATTGTATATGTTGACTTTACTGTATTAGTTTGCCATGAACCTTGATTTAATGATGTTGTCGTGTACATTATTGAAAATTTTTTCTGAGGTATATTTATAAATTCCAACCTAAACCTTGCATTACTGTACTGATCTAATTTTGAAAGAGTCATAATATAATCAGTGCCGTTTACGTAATTTAATTCTTTACCATCTTCATCATAAAATTTAAATGAATCCGCATCATAATTACTGTTCGCATTATAACAATTAGAATTTTCTAATACATCTTCAAGTACCAGACTTGTTAATGCTTTATTATTTCCTTTATATTTATCTGGATCTACTGTAATTTTCCATTGTAGTTTCTGATTAGGAAGTATTGTTCCATCTTTCTTGACTATATCTATGGTGTCTTTTCCATCTCCACCTGTATTACCTCCACTGCTAGGCTCTTTTATTGTATTTGAGGATTCTTTGCCGTTTACTGTATTTTTATATACATGTTCTGTTTTTCCATCTCCTTTATCTTTATCCGGCAAATCTGTTGGAATTGTACTGTATTTGATATAATAAGTTTGCCCGATTCCATATTCTTTGTCTGTTTTTTTGTCAAAAGTATATGAAAAACTACCCTTATTAGGATCCAATGTGATTTTATCAATAGTTGTTCTATCCACCCACCCCAGGTTTGTGCATATAATAGCTTCTCCATCATATTTATGATTCTCAGAAGTTAAAATATCATTAATAGTTGTATCCTTTACGGATTTGAACTGTGAAGGAGTTACCGTAATGGTCCATACAATTTTTCCTGTTGCCGGATCATAATTTCCAGTTTTCGTTATACCCTCTTTTTGGAATGTTATATGATCATCGTATTCATCTTTATGTTTATTCTTTTCTCCCCAACTCCATTCAATCTTATTGTGTGTTGCATCTGTTTTATTAGGATCTTTTACTTTAACTTTGTATGTAATACTATGTGTTCCTATAGAAAGATCGGTAAATTTTGTTTCTTCGCCACTTGTTAAATCTTTAATTGATTTATTGTCAAGTTTAAAGCTTCTACTTACAAACTCCAAATTTTCTCCTAAAGTATCTTTAAGATTTACCGTGGCATCTTTTCCCTTTACATCAAATGTAATCGTACAATCAATTGTTCCATCTACATTGATTTTATGATCTTTTCTACCTGTTACTTTACCATCTTCAAACTTGATATCAATCGATTCCGAATTTCCATAATATTTTATTTTCACTTCATCTTTATTATCCGAAGCAGTTTTACTTACCTTTCCATAAAAGTTAAATGTTCCAGTTACATTACTTCCTTTTTGTTCAATCCAGTCTTTATTTGTATATTCAAATATGACTCTGGAATGTGTTTTTCCATTTTCATCTGTAACCTTTACAATTTTATAATTACCAACCGCAATGTCTCCATCCCAAATAGTTCCTGTCTGTGAATAGGCTGCTGAAGATATATCAGTAAGTTCATCTGGCAAATCATAATATGCTTTATTATTCGTCTCCGTAATCTGATTTCCTAATTTGTAGAATAAAGAAAATTCAAATTGCTTGTCTCTTGAATAGCCATTTTCTGTTTCTGACGTTGTTGCTTTGGTTTCTAATTTAACTTTTGCGTCAGTAATCTTTATTGGTCCTTCTTCACTTACAGTCGCTGTATTTTCACTGGCATTATCCTCATTCACACTCCTGCTACTATAGAACACTTTACGTTTTTTCTGCGCATTGCTCTTCTTAGCCGCCTGTACTTGTACAGTATCATCTGTAGTACTGTCTGCAGTATTGCTTGCGGTTTCTTCCGCCTTTGCCTCACTCTTCGCATTCTCCTGCGCCATCTGATCAGCCTTATACTTCATCTGAGCTTTGCACAGAAGTCCGTAGCCTGAGATATTCTCGTCGTCTGCTGCATATTCATTCTTCTTGACCTGGTTGTCGCAGTTTCCTTCGATGGTCTGGATGTAAGTCTTGCCGTCTTTTTCAAAGATCTTGCTGATGACTCCGACCTGTGTGTCTGTCTCCTGATTTTTCTTCTGGAGAAAGATCAGATCGCCGACCTGGTAGTCTTCGGAAGTTTTATCTGTGTACCAGTCTTTTTCCTGTAATTTCTTGATCCACTCGTCTGCTTTGATGTCAGTCGGGAATGCATCGTTCGGCACACCTGCGTAGTGGATACAGAATGCTGCGAATGCCGTATCCCAGTCTTTGTAGTAATCGCCGTACCATGCGGTGTAACGGGTGTAACCTTTGTGTTCTCTGTTTTCGCTGACACTGTAGTTGTTGCTGCTTTCTCTGTAACCGATCTGTGTCTCTGCGATCGCTGCTACATTTTTGCCCCAGTCATCACCGAGTTCTGCGTGACGGAATGTCGTAGTCCAGCTGTCTTCATTTTCTACATCTGCTGTCGGATCGCTGTAGCACTCGTCTGTGTGGGTATGTTCTTCTTTGCCGCAGGTGAGTTCTCTGGTATAGCATGCTGCGGTGTGGTGATGTGCAGCTTCTTCCTGTTTGCCGCAGATCAGGGTTTTCTCTTCCTGATAGCAGGCATCCGTATGCTGATTGGTCTCACTTTCTTCCTGACCGCAGATTAATTTCTTTTCTGTCTTGTAACATGCGTCGGTATGGGTGTGACCGTCTGTCTCTTTCTGGCCGCACGTTAATTTCTCTGTATAACATGCATCACTGTGTCTGTGTTCTTCCTTACCGCACTTTGGCTGGCCGCTCATTGCCACACCCGGAAGGATCAATGCCCATAGAACAATACAGACTACAGCCAGTGAAGCAATCGCAGTTACGATCTTCAGCTTTCTCCTCTTCGCATTCTTATCTTGTATTTTTTTCTCGTATTTTTTGATTATCTCTTGCATATCTCTCCCTCTCTTCGTTACTTAAGGAATCCTATATCTTGTAATGGCCATAGCCGGAATGCTACTCTTCCGATCACCTGCTCTTCGGATACGCATCCTACGAGCTTGCTCCGGCTGTCAATCGATTTCGAACGATGATCACCCATAACAAATATTTTTCCATCCGGGACCTGGTAGGGAAGTGTGATATCACATTCGCCTAATGCCTTGTCCTTCAGATAGGGTTCATCCAGTTGCTTATCATTGACGTACACGTTACCGTCTTCGTCTATGTCTATATAATCTCCGGCACGTCCGATGACTCTCTTTAACAGAATCTTGTTCTGGTAATAGAATCCGATCAGATCGCCGGTCTTGAACTTCCCTGTCTTTTCCAGAAGAATAATCTGTTCATCTTCCAACGTCGGCTCCATGCTGACTCCCGATACCTGTATGATCGGGAAGAACATGGTTGCCAGCAGCACTGACACCGCAGCAGCCACAATTAAGATACCAATGATGTGTAAGATGGTACGTCGATATTCTTTTTGGTATTTCAGCTTATTTCTCTCCCGCTCGACCTGTTCGAGTGTCGGAAGAGATATCTCATTTGGCTGCTCTTTTTCCATGATGTCGGTTATTCTCCTTCTTGTGTATCTTCTACGCTTTCCGGTGTATTCCCTGTGTTGTTTTCTTCTCCGGCAGCTTTTCTTATCTTCTCAGCTTCTTCTTCAGCGTCTTTTCTTATCTTCTCAGCTTCTTCTTCGGCAGTTTTTCTTATCTGTTCTGCCTCTTTTTCAGCCTGTTCTTTTGCCTCAGCCTTTATTCTCTCTACTTCTGCTTCTACGGATCCGGTGTACTGATCTGCCGTTGCCTGTGCTGTCTCAAGTAGTTGATTCAGTTCCAGTGCCGCACTTGCGATAGAACCCGCATTCTGTATCCGGATCGTCCGGTCTTCCAGCTGCTTTTGCAGGTCTTCGATCGTCTTCTTCTGTTCTTCTATCTCTTTTTCCAGATGGTAGATGATATCAATCAGCTGACTTCTCTTCAGTCTTCGGAATTCTTTGTCTGTCATACGGCTCTCTCCTGGTTCTCTTCTTCTGCGTCTTCTTTTATGTCCATGCCATCCAGTGCGCCATCGATCATCTTGAGCAGTTCCAGTGCCGAGCGGAAGTTCTCTGTCTTTCCTTCTTCCACCCATGTAACTCTTCCCTGCCAGCTGCTGTGTTGTCTTTGTTCTACTCTGATTATGAATGTTCCTTTTTCACCATTATTCTTTAACATCTCTTCATCACTCAACTTTCTTGTCATTTTTATCCGCTGTGTCTTTTCATGCTTTATAAAATAGTGGCTCTCTGTTCCGGGAAACGGATATCCCAACCGGTCAAAAAAAGCATCGATTTCGAAAACTGCTTCCAGCATTCCTCCAACGCGGATCGGTTCGGTCTGATATCTGTGATAAATACGTCCATTTATTTTTTCATCTTGATAATAATCAACACATAAAATAATTCCCCATGGTGTCCCAATATAATTTTCTGTATTACTCACGCGCCCATTATCCTTTCCCATCTTATTTTCAGACATTCCTACTTTGTATAATATTTTACCAAACGGCATGACAAAGAAACCGTCTAAACTTTTAAAAAAACAGGTATTTTCTTCTGTTTTTCTTAGACTTTTTCAGACTGTCCTATATATTGGAATATGTTGTTATATTATAGCAAAAGAACCATCCTGGCTGCGTCCCGCATGCTGAATAGCTCTTTTCGACGGCTGAATAGTTTTTTACCAAAAAAAGAAGGATCTTCAAGTGTTATCTTAAAGATCCTTTTCATATACTACACTGTTCACATAATATCTCACGCCGGTCCTCTGCCGGTCTGTGAGGAATTTGTAATTGATTCTCTTCTGAATTACCGCACAGTCTTCTCTCGTTGTATTGATCAGCAGTACCAGGTATTGTCCCTTGCTGTAATGGTTCACGACGTCACTGTTGCGGATCGATGTGCAAATGGATTCTTCCAGTCTCTTTGCCAGTCCTTCCAGCATGGCTCCTTCTTTCATCGGTCTTCCTTTGCTGTCCACAATGGTACACAGCATAAGATAGATCGACTGTCCGCTCCGTTCCAGCATCCTCACCAGATGATGATAGATTCCGCGGAATGTCGGATAACTGCACAGATATGCCCCTTTCGGGATTCCTTTTTCTTCCAGATTGTGCTGGATGTTGTCCAGTACGTCGTAGGAATGCATCACCTGGTTACCAAGCTGGTTCATGGAATCCAGAAGACGTTTGGACGGTTTTAATCCCCGTTCTTCAAAATATCGTTCTGCCGTTTCGGCGTACAGATCGGTGGCTTCTTCGTATCTTCCCAGTGCAACCATTGCTTCCATGGTCAATACCTCCCAATCGGAGAATGGTTCGATATTCGATGCATATACTCCGAGATGTTCGAGCTGTGTGTAGTTCTGCTTTTCCCGGTACAGTCCGGCTGCTTCTTCTACACATTCCCGGAACATGTCCTCATACCGTCTTGCTTCAATGGCAACCCAGATCACACTCTGCCGTTTCACAAGGAATTCTCCGGTATAGATCTCGAATATTTTTTCGAGGTCTTTTATCTTTTTATCCGGATTTTTTTCATGTTTTATTCTGTTGTATATCTGGTCAAATTCGGTTGCATCTTCCTGTACTTTAATCTCGTCATTCCAGTAGACGACACCGTTTCTGATCTCTATATAGTTTACATCCGGAAGTCCTGCTTTTTCCAGTCTCTTCTTTGCGTTGTAAATGACGCTCTGAAGGGCATGATGTACATTTTCCACTTCCCGTTCCCCGAACAGTTCCTGTTCCAGGCGGTCCCTGCTGACACCTTTTTTCCTTTCATGTATCAGCATCTGCATCATGGAAGCGAACTGTGTCTCTCCTACTTTTCTTCCGAACAGGGATTTTCCGTCATATATCATGGAAAAACTGCCGAATGTCTTAACCTGTAATATTTTTTCTCTCATTTCCCTGTAATCCTTTTATACATTTTCATTGATCGTATGCTGGATTCTCTCTCTTACAATTGCTGCAATCTCTGTTGTCTTCATGTCTTTGTATTCTTCGTAAAGCAGCGGCTCTAAGAAATGTACCTGTACATTGACATGTTCTGTTGTCTTAGAGTCGAACGGCACGAAACAGTTAATCAGTGCTACCGGAATGATCGGACATCTTGCCCTGGTCGCCGCTTTGAAGCTGCCGCCTTTGAAGTCCTGTACCTGATTGCCCTGTCTTGATCTTGTTCCTTCCGGGAAGATCAGAAAGTTTCTTCCGTTCTTCACGTCATTGCTGACATTTACGATCACCTGCAGTGACTGACGCACGTCTTCGCGGTCGATCATGTATGCCTTCATGCAGGTGAATACCTGCTTTAGAAATGGTACGTCGGCCACTTCTTTTTTTGCGACTACCGCGAACGGGCGCGGGCATGCTTCCATTATGGCGAGCACGTCGTAGAGCCCTTGGTGATTCGGGTAGAACATGAATCCGTCCTGTTCGGGGATGTTCTCCTGCCCGTGTACCTCGATATGGATATTCCCGGATGTATTTGCCCGGTGATCGATGTATTTTAATAATTTATAGTGTTCTTCTTCCGTATATTTGTCTACGTGTCTGGCATGGTAGCATAACTTGTACCAGTAGACCGGCACGAAGAAAATATTCCGGAGTACCATCAGAAGGATTCTTCTCATATCTTTGCATACTCCTTGATCGCAGTTTCGTACAGGTTATTGCCTTCGCTGTCGATGACTACGATGAGCGGAAGGTTCTCGACCTGTAATTTACGGATGGCTTCGGTTCCGAGGTCTTCGTACGCAATGACTTCTGAGGATTTGATGCATTTGGATAACAGTGCACCGGCTCCTCCGATGGCTGCAAGGTATACGCATCCGTTACGTACCACCGCATCGATCACTGCCTGGCTTCTCTTGCCTTTTCCGATCATGGCCGTCTGACCAAGATCCAGCAGACGTGGTGCATACTTGTCCATACGGCTGGCGGTTGTCGGACCGGCTGATCCGATCGGGCGTCCTTCTCTTGCCGGAGATGGTCCCATGTAGTAGATTGCCTGGTCTTTGATATCGATCGGAAGTGATTCCCCGCGGTCCAGTGCTTCATCCATGCGCTTGTGTGCCGCATCTCTTGCTGTGTAGATGGTTCCTGTGACATATACATAATCTCCTGCGTGAAGAGATCTGGCTGTTTCTTTTGTAATTGGTGCTGTGATATGCTTGTCCATACTTACACCTCCCTGATGATATGACGGTTCACATGGCAGCAGATGTTGACTGCAACCGGCAGTCCTGCGATGTGTGTCGGGTATGTATTGACATTCACTGCAAGAGCTGTGGTCGTTCCTCCGAGTCCGCCCGGTCCGATTCCAAGCTTGTTGATCGTCTCAAGCATCTCTTCTTCCAGGTCTTTTACCCAGGCAGTTTCGGAATGGGATCCGGCTTCTCTTGTAAGGGCTTCTTTTGCCATCAATGCACATTTTTCAAATGTTCCGCCGATTCCTACTCCGACTACCATCGGCGGACAGGCATTCGGTCCTGCGTCTCTGACTGCTGTAAGGATCGCTTCTTTTACTCCTTCGATCCCGTCGGCTGGTTTTAACATGAATACGCGGCTCATATTCTCGCTGCCGAATCCTTTTGGCGCAACCTTTATCTCTACTTTGTCTCCCGGCACGATACTGTAGTGGATCACTGCCGGTGTGTTGTCTTTGGTATTCTCGCGGATGATCGGATCTCCTACGACGGATTTTCTTAAGAATCCTTCTACGTATCCCTGACGGACACCTTCGTTGATGGCATCTTCCAGACTGCCTCCTTCGAAGTGTACGTCCTGACCGATCTTCATGAAGATGACAGCCATACCTGTATCCTGGCAGATCGGGATCATGTCTTCTGCAGCGATCTTCAGATTATCCTGCAGCTGATCCAGAATCTGACGGCCCAGTGGTGCTTCTTCTGTCTCCAGTGCGTGTTTCATTGCTTTGTCCATGTCATCGGCAAGGAAATGATTCGCCTGGATGCACATGTCTTTTATATTTTCTGTGATTGTATTTACATTGATCGTTCTCATCTATATCCTCCTGGGGACATGGAATTTTTTGGAACCTTATGTTCCTGTTCAAAAAAACCTGTCCTTTTTTATTTTACCCTGTTCCAAGATGATATACAAGTTTTTTTCGCCGTGGTATAATGGATTTAACACATTTTTCAGGAGGGATTATAATGACAACAAATGTAGATTTAGAGAAACTTCAAAAGGATGCCGTGGACATCTTTAATCAGGGTTTTGCCTGTTCAGAATCTGTCATTTATGCAATCAAGGAGAATTTTGAACTGGACATGTCGGATGATGCGATTGCTATGAGTTCCGGATTCCCATGGGGGCTTGGCGGAGGCGGATGTATCTGTGGTGCACTCGCCGGAGCAACGATGTGTATCGGATATTTCTTCGGACGTAAGACACCTGGTGATCCTAAGATTAACCGCTGTTTCAAGCTTTCGAACGAAATCCACGATTTCTTCAAGGAATACTGTGGTGCAACATGCTGCCGTGTTCTGACAAAAGGCAAAGAGAAGAATTCTCCGGAACGTAAAGCACAGTGTACAGACTTTGTAGCTGCTACTGTGAAGAAGACTGCGGAGATCATTCTTCGTGAACTTGCTGCAGATGAGGCGGAAAAATAAAAATATTTTTTCAAAAAACGAGGCGGAAATTTTTTAATCTTCCGCCTCGTTTTATGTCTTTATTCTTCTGTCTCTACGTTCTCTGCATCTTCTGTACTTTCTTCCGGCTCTACCAGATCATCTTCGGATTCATCGCCTCTACGTACTTTTGCGATACAAGCTACTTTATCGCCTTCCGGCAGGTTGATAAGCTTCACTCCGGATGTCACTCTTCCGAGTTCTGAGATTCCGTCACACTTCATACGGATGATGATTCCCTCCGTGTTGATGATCATGATCTCATTGTCCTCATCTACTGCTTTCACACCTACAACGTTACCGGTCTTCTCTGTGATCTTGTAGCACTTCACACCTTTACCGCCGCGGTTCTGGGCTGTGAATTCATCGATGGAAGTACGTTTGCCCATTCCGTATTCTGACACGATCAGCAGGTCTGTTCCCTGTGAATCGATCTGCATTCCGATCACTTCATCACTGTCTACCAGGTTCATACCACGGACACCCATGGATGTTCTTCCTGTCGGACGTACATCACTTTCATTGAAGCGGATACACTGTCCATACTTTGTAATCATGAATACATCGTGATCGCTGTCTGTATATTTTACCTCGATCAGCTCATCTTCCTCACGGAGTGTGATTGCTGCAAGCCCTGTCTTTCTGACATTTGCATATTCTTTGATCGGGGTCTTCTTGATGAGACCTTTCTTGGTAGCCATCAGCAGATATTCGTCATCGTTATATTTCTCGATCGGAATGACCGCACTGATCTTCTCGCCCGGCATTAACTGTAACAGATTCACGATCGCAGTTCCTCTGGATGTTCTGCTTGCTTCCGGGATCTCGTATGCTTTCATGCGGTATACACGTCCGGTGTTCGTAAAGAACATCAGGTAGTGATGTGTATTGGTCATGAAGAGTTCTTCTACATAATCCTCGTCCAGCTTCTGCATACCCTTGATTCCCTTGCCTCCACGGTTCTGGGCTTTGAATGTATCGTGAGACATTCTCTTGATATATCCAAGCTTTGTCATCGTGATGACAACATCTTCTCTTGGGATCAGGTCTTCCATGGAGATATCGAACTCATCGAATCCGATGGATGTTCTTCTCTCATCTCCGTATTTATCACGGATCACAAGGATCTCTTCTTTGATTACGCCAAGTAATAACTTTCTGTCTGCGAGGATCGCACGTAAATGTTCGATCTGCTCCATCAGTGCTTTATATTCTGCTTCGAGTTTTTCTCTTTCCAGACCTGTCAGGGCACGCAGTCTCATGTCTACGATCGCCTGCGCCTGTACATCTGTCAGTCCGAAACGCTCCATCAATTCTGATTTTGCGATCTGGACAGTCTGTGAACCTCTGATGATCTTGATCACTTCATCGATGTTATCTAATGCGATCAGTAATCCCTGTAAGATATGCGCACGTTCTTCGGCTTTATTTAACTCATACTGTGTACGGCGTGTCACAACTTCTTCCTGATGTCTCAGATAGTAGTTGAGCATCTCCATCAGGTTCATGACCTTCGGCTCGTTGCCGACCAGTGCCAGCATGATCACACCGAATGTGTCCTGAAGCTGTGTATGTTTGTATAACTGGTTCAGGATAACATTTGCATTGGCATCTCTCCTGAGTTCAATGACTACGCGCATTCCTTCACGGCTTGACTGGTCACTTAAGTCTGTGATGCCGTCGATCTTCTTATCACGTACCAGTTCTGCGATCTTCTCGATCAGTCTTGCTTTATTCACCATGTAAGGAAGCTCACTTACGATGATGCGGCTCTTGCCGTTCGGCATCGCCTCGATATCTGTCACCGCACGCACACGGATCTTGCCGCGTCCGGTTCTGTATGCCTCTTCAATTCCTCTGGTTCCAAGGATCATACCTCCGGTCGGGAAGTCCGGTCCTTTGATTATCTTTAAAATCTCTTCGATCGTTGTCTCTTCTTTATCCTCGATCTGGTCATCGATGATCTGTACAACCGCATTGATCACTTCACGCAGGTTGTGCGGCGGGATATTGGTCGCCATACCTACAGCGATACCGGAAGTACCGTTAACCAGAAGGTTCGGGAATCTTGCCGGCAGAACGGTAGGTTCTTTCTCCGTCTCGTCAAAGTTAGGAATAAAATCAACGGTATTTTTATTAATATCCGCCGTTAATTCCATGGAAATCTTACTCAGTCTTGCCTCTGTGTATCGCATGGCGGCAGCACCGTCACCGTCCACAGAACCAAAGTTACCATGTCCGTCTACCAGCGGATATCTGGTAGACCATTCCTGTGCCATATTAACCAATGCGCCATAGATCGAACTGTCACCGTGCGGGTGATATTTACCCATCGTATCACCGACGATACGTGCACACTTTCTGTGCGGCTTGTCGGGACCGTTATTCAGTTCGATCATAGAGTACAGAATTCTTCTCTGTACCGGTTTCAAACCATCTCTTACATCCGGCAGTGCACGGGACGCAATAACACTCATCGCGTAGTCGATATAAGAGGTTTCCATTGTCTGTTTCAGATCCACTTCGTGGACTTTGTCAAATATATTGTCTTCCATCAATCTCTCAGAGATGTAAGTATCTCTGTTCCTCCTTTCTTCTACACGCTGTTATTATACATCCAGGTTCTTGACATATTTTGCATTTTCAACGATGAACTCACGTCTCGGTTCAACTTTGTCACCCATCAAGGTGGTGAATGTAAGGTCCAGTTCACTCGTTGTCTCATCGTCCATCGTTACACGTAAGAGGATACGGTGCTGTGGATCCATGGTGGTATCCCAAAGCTGCTCGGCATCCATCTCTCCCAGACCTTTGTAACGCTGGATCTTATTATTCCCGTCACGTCCGACTTCTTCGATGATCTTGCTTAATTCTTCGTCACTGTATGCATACCATACCTTCTTGTTCTTCTCAAGCTTGTAGAGCGGCGGTTGTGCCAGATATACATATCCCTGCTTGATCAGTTCCGGCATGAAACGGTAAATGAATGTCAGAAGCAGTGTACTGATATGTGCACCATCCACGTCGGCATCGGTCATGATGATGATCTTGTGATATCTCAGTTTGGAAATATCGA
>OGQE01001463.1_pt1 | contig 21303 bp, 17 predicted proteins | sample 1553131 | NCBI WGS metagenome assembly OGQE01 (sample SAMEA2579929, study PRJEB22360) | human gut metagenome | biome: human gut; feature: human-associated habitat; material: faeces | place: Denmark | collected 2008/2010
TAGTAAAGATACTGGCTGGGGATTAAAATAATATAGGATCGAACATACGCAAGCCCGGAAGAAAAATCTTCTGGGTTTTTTAATGTCCATTTTTGTTCATTTTTCCAAATATACATATTATTTATAGCCAAATATTTGAAAGGAGGAAATAAAAAATGGCAAATGAGGAAACAACCTTGCAATTTATGATGCAAGTCTTAGACCAATATAGTTCGATGGCTAAAAATATGTCTGAGGCTGCCAGACAGACAATCAATTCTTTTCTTGATGTTATTCGTGATAATACAGGAGCAAGGGAATTAAAAAAATATCTTAATGCAGATAAAGAAAATAGCGCGGCTGTATATTTTTGCAAAAAAGAACATCAAGAAAAATTGGATAAATCATTAACAGAAGCCGGAATATGTCACGTTTCTTGTAAACGAGCGGACATGAACGGAAATGCAATGTTTCTTGTAGCTGATAAAGATGTCCAAAAGGTAGACATCTTATTTAATAAATTTCGGGCAGAAATAAACAAAGGTGGTTTAGTGTCAAAAGAGGTCTTATGGGACCAGGCAGACGGAGATGTATTAAAACTTACAGGCATTAGCGCAGAAGAATTGATGCTTTTTGATGAAAAAGCAAAAAAAGCCGGAATAAATATAGCGATACAAAATAAATATGACGTCTTATTTGATAAGAAAGATGCCGTAAAAATGCAGCGAGTTGCAGCATCTGTTGCTTATGACCGCTGCGGAAAAGCCGGAAAAATATTGATGCAGCAAGCAGAATACGAGAATAAAAACTCCTGCCGGATAGGAGAAAGAGTTTTACAAAAGGAAAAAAGACCATTTTATATTGTAGACAAAGATGGCGGCGTGGCTATGTGTACGGAAAATTCTCTTGAATATATAAAGCAAGAAAAACGGCTTATGTTTAAAAAGGCTCCTATGGTTCAAAAAAAAGGACAGAATATGTTTAATCAGGATGCCGAAAAAGAATATCGGCGGTTAAGTCAGTTTGTTACAACATTAAATCATCCGATCGACCTTACAGAATCAGAATACAAAAAATATAGAAATTTAGATGAAGTTAGAAAAGCTGCTTTTTTAAAAGAAATCGACAAAAAACATGGGGCTGTGCAGTTATCACAGGACGATAAAAAGACATTGCAGGCACATGAAGAAAGTCGAAATATTATGGAAGAAAAAATCTATCGGCAATCATCCAATGAATATGAAGAAAGATCGGGAAGCCCGCGTATGGGAATGTTTACAGAAGAAGAAAAATGGATCAATGCATCACAACTGAAGGAAACGAAGATAGAAAAAATAGAAGACGGTTTATTAGACAGGGCTGTAAACGAAAAAGATAGATATATATTTGAAAAAGAATACATGAATCCTAAGAAAGAAAAATACTTCCATGAGTCAATGGATGGGAAGATACATTCCCGTGTTTATGAAGAGATTCGCACCATCGTTGAAGAAAGAGAAGATAACACCGAAGAATATGATATTGAATGGGAAGATGATTCTCGCGAGGACGATGATTTGGAATATGCGGATGCATGGGATAAAAATGATAATGGTATCCCAGATTATGCAGAAGATGATAGATAAAGAAAAGGAGTTTTTATTATTATGAAATCAATGAAAAAGAAAGCTATCATAGCCGGTGCAACCGGTGTATTGTGTGGCTTTTTATATACAGCAGTTAAAAAAAATAAAGCAAAAAATATAGAAGAGGAAAAAGAAAATACGGACAATGTAATTGTTGTTGGAGCACCTGGAAGTGGAAAGACACAGGACGTCATTAAACACGCTCTGCTACAGAATACCGGCAGCATTATTGTAAATGATGAAGATTTTACTTTGTATAAGCAAACAAAAGATATTTTACAAAAAAGAGGGTATCAGATTAAAAAACTGGATCTTTGCAAACCACAGGATTCCTGCACATACAATCCACTTATGTACACAAAAACGGAACGAGATGTATTAACTGTAGCAAATTTTATCTTAAATACTACAACTGATAAAAATGCTACAGGAACTGTTGAGCTTGAAAAGGCAAAACAGCTTCTTCTCCTTACCTGTATTTATTATGTATTGGAAAATGAAACAGATAAAACTTTACTTCAGGTAAAGGGAACTCTGGATTGTTTTCTTAAAATGGATAAAATATCTGATAAACCAGGCTTTTCGACAGGTCTTACCGCGGGATATTATAAGCGTTTTTTAGAATTAGATGAAGAATTAAGATATAGTGTTATTATTTCCACATATTTTCATTTATTCTCATTTCTTTCACCTAAAATAAGTAGCGTTGTTTGTTCTGATGATGTACATTTAGATAAATTTATGGAAGAAAAGACCGTATTATTTGTTAATTCTAAAAAAATAGATGTTTCATCAAAAACAACAGATTTATCAGGACTTTTGTATCATCAAATGTGTTCTATTGCCGAAAATAATGCTATAAACCACATTCCTTTTACATATAGAGTCACCTTACTGATAGATGATATTACGTGTTATGAGGATATTCCTTATTTTGTCTACTGGATAGAGTATGGCAAGGGTTATGGAATATCAATCACTGCAACTTTACAGAGTCTTGAGCAGTTAAATTGTGCCTACGAGGAAACTTGCCTTGCCATTTTAGAACATATAGACAAGCTTGTATTTTTAAGTGATGATTTTCTACTTTGTTTTGATAAGCAATTGAGTAAATATCTGGAATTTAAATATGGAAATGGTTTTCTTTCTGAACTAGAAGATATGACAAAAGAAGAGATAATGGTCTGTATAACAGACAAAGCTTATAAAATCTTGCAGAGAAAGGAGAATCTATGGCAGTAATGACAGAACGAGACCGAAAAAAAGCTGCTAAAAAAAGTGCACTACGGATTGGCGGCATTATCACTATTGTTTTAATGTATTTATGTGGCTATGCCGGTGGGATCATGCAAGATGAACATTTGGAGACAGGACAGGCAATGATAATGGCAATGGAACGAATCAGTACTTTTCACTTATTCTTTCCATTAAATCAACTTGCATTTACAGGTATGATTCTCGCTATTTGTATTGGAGCATTTGTTATTTTCTATATGCATAATACCGCTTTAAAAAACTTTTCTTATAATCCGGATAAACTATACGGTGATGCTGGATTTCGAGGTGAAGAGGATAGAAAACAATATGATGAGAGATATGTTGACCACGGAAAATATATCGATCCTATCACCAAAGAGCCGGTTGAAACAGCAGACCCCAATATGATTGCCAGTAATGATACAAAATTGAGTATCAACGATAGGAAAACATTCCGAAACAACAACTTTCTTATTCTTGGTGGGGCCGGTACAGGAAAATCTCGTTTTGTGATCAAGCCGAATCTGTTGCAAGAAAACTGTTCTTATGTCGTGACAGACCCATCAGGTGAGATCATCGTATCCTGCGGAAAAGTGCTTAGTGACCATGGATATAAGATAAAGATATTTAATTTATCAAATATGGGGCATTCAAATACATATAATCCCTTTAATTATATAAGGGATGAAGCGGGAGTTCTGATGGTTATTGACTGCCTGATAAAAAACACAACAGGAAAAAATGAAAAAGGCGACCAGTTCTTTACAAATTCCGAAAAACTTTTATATTCCGCCTGTATCTTCTATCTTATTGATTTCGAAACCGATGAAAGTCGAAAGAACTTCTCCTCAGTTATGGATATGATCAATATGTCACAGGTAGATGAAAACAATCCAAGTTCTAAATCAGAACTGGATCTGATGTTTGAACAGATTGATCAAACATCACTTGCGGCGAAATATTATAAAGCTTTCAAACAGGCTGCTGGAAAGACATTAAAATCTATCATCATTTCCTGCGTTGTACGTCTTCAGTCTTTCATGACTCCGCAGGTAACACGATTGACCGGATCAGATAATATTAATTTAGCAAGTATTGGCGATGAAAAAACAATCCTTTTTATCATCACGCCGCAGGCGGACAGGACATTTGCTTTCCTTGCCAGCATGTTATATTCACAGTTATTTGAAACGCTCTATCATAAAGGGGAAACACAGAAATTAAAAACTGGAAGTGAGAGATTAACCTATCATGTACGCTGCCTCATGGATGAATTTGCCAACATCGGAGAAATTCCAGAATTTCCTAGCAAGCTGAGTACCATGCGTAAGTATAATATCTCTGCAACAATCGTATTACAGGATAATTCCCAGTTACAGTCCATGTACAAAGACGAATGGCGTACAATCATGGCAAACTGTGATTCAACTATTTTCTTAGGAAATGCCGAGCCAGATACATTAAAGTATTTTTGTGAAAAATTAGGAAATGAAACCGTTACAGCGCAATCGAGAGGTCGCAGTTATGGGAGTAAATCAGGTTCCTCTCAAAATTACCAGCAGGTAAAGAGAGAAACTTTAACTGCCGAAGAAATTGGACGTTTGCCCAACGATGAATGCCTGGTATTTTTACGAGGAGAACGTCCTGCAAGAGACAAGAAATTTAAATACGAAACTCATAAAAATTATGACCTTACTGGTGATGCACATTCTGAAAATAATTATGCTTATGATTCCATGCTGATTTATGATAACCAGTCCTTGAAAGGATTTTCATCAATTGCTGCTGCAAAAGTAGCGTCTATGGAAGAGGATATTTCAGAAGCTAAATCAGCAGAAGATGTATTTGATATTGACCCAAATTATTTATTAGACAATACTTATTTTTCGGAAGTCGAAGAAGAGCAAAATTTCTTGTTATTATCACAGGAATGTATCATGCAGATAGAAATGAGCAGTGATGATGTTCAGATCATCCGTTTTGCATCTGAGAGAAATATCGCCCCGCGTATTCTTCCAGACCTTGTTGAAAGTGTAAAGGTAGAAACGGGATTGGAAAAATTGATCATTATTGCAAATAATGGTGGGAAAGATACATACTGTTGTGGTACGGAAAATTTATGTACTATTATGGACAGCGAGTATGTAAAAGAGAAAAAAACAATGGGGAATACAATCCGAACAATGGTGTCCACTGATAATATAGATGAATATGTGGAAGAAATTCGGGAAGTACAAGCTGCATAAAAAAAGACTCATGCTATTTGGAGCATGAGTCTTTTTTTTCGTTATAGAAAACATCTTCCTACAAAAATTCTTATGAAAACCTCTGATTTATATTGAAAATATCCTGTCTTGTAGAAAAAATCTACATATTAAATGGGATTAAAAATATAAATGGAGGTTCTTAACATGAGAAAAAAATTAAAAAAAGTAGCGGCTATCGCACTTTCCTGCCTTATGGCAGCAGGGGTCATGACTGGATGTGGTTCATCAAAGGCTGGTATAGGAACAAAAACGAACGATGGAAATAAAGTCTTATTCCAGTATGATGGTGAAAAGGTTACTTTAAAGGAAGGGTGGCTTTATGCAAAATTGATCGCCGCACAGTACGAAAGCACTTATAGCAGCACCTATGGTAAAGATTTCTGGAAAATGGACATGGGGCGGGATAATAAAGGAAAGGAGCAGACATTTGAAAGTTACACAAAACAGCAGATTATTTCACAGTTAAAACAGCAGATTGTCTTAAACAAGAAAGCAGATGCGTATGGATGTAAATTAAGCGCAGCAGATAAGAAAAAATGTACAGAATCTGCCTTGTCTTATTATCAAAGCAGCAACGGAAGAACAGTTATGGATGAATGTGGATTACTCCGAGAAGATGTAGAAGAATTCTATAAAGAAATTTTATTAGCATCGAAAGTGAAAGATAAGATAAAGTCACAGGCAAACGCAACCGTAACGGAGGACGAAGCTAGAAAATCTACAGTATACAGAGTCGTATTTCCAACAACAATGACAAAAGATGGCATGGTTCAGTTAATGAACAAGAAAGAAGAGGCATCTGTAAAGAGAAAAGCGCAAAAAGCGTTGAAAGAGATTCAGAGCGGTAAAAAGACGATTAAAAAGATTGCAAAGGAACAGGGCTATACTAACACTGATGAATCTTATGCAGCTGGGGAGTCTGAAGAAGGCAAATCTTTTGAAAAAGAGATGAAAAAATTAAAAGACGGAGATTTGTGCAGTAAAGTTTTAAAATGTGATAACGGATATGTTATTGCGAAACTTGTTGCTTATACAGATAAGAAAGAAACAGCCAGCAACAAAAAGGTTCTCAAAGAGGAAAAAGAATCTAAATACTTCCAAAAAGTATATGAAAAATGGACAAAGAAGTTAGATAAAAAATGGTCTTATGAAAAGAATGTAGATCAGAAGTTATGGAAACAGGTGAAATTAAATGATGCGGATGATTCTTCGGAGGCAACGACAGAATTAAAAAAGCAGACTAAAAATGAAACGACAGAAAAACAAAAGACAAATTAAACATATTATATCAGAACGTACCCCGGAATCCTTCGTGGACCGGGGTCTTTTCTTACAAGAATTCTTAAAGATGCTATTTATCGTATCATTAAGAAAAGTTTTATGGAAGGAGGTAGTTTTATAAGAAAAACAAGGATTCTCCTACCCTCTAAATGAAATGTAGGTAGCGAGATGAATTGTATAGTTGACCTAGCGTCAGTAGTAGGCGGAGTGAAAACGGTATCCCCTACTGACAAGAAGTAAGCACCGCCGGATTTTGCTCGGCAATCAGCCTTCGCGAGGATACCGGCTGGAGATTAAAACAATAAAATAAGAGAATAGGAGAAGTAAATTATGTATATTGTCGCTGTTATGATTGTCGCTGTTATAGTTGTTGCAGTATTTCTTTCTGTGGGTTATGTCAAATCTCCACCAAATACAGCCACTATTATTTCTGGTCCAGGAAAACAGCCGAGGGTATTGATCGGTAAAGCCGGCTTTAAGATTCCTTTTTTGGAAAGAGCAGACCGGATGGGTATTGGACAGATTGATATTGATATTGAGACGGAAGATTACATACCAACAAAAGATTTTATTAACATCCAGGTGGACGCTATCGCTCAGGTTGCTGTGGATACATCTCCGAAGAATATCGAAATCGCAATGCGAAATTTTCTTAACAAGAGTTCTGACGACGTAAGAAACACGATCACAAAATCTCTCCAGGGAAATTTACGAGAGATCATAGGCACAATGGAGTTAAAGGATATTTGCCAAAATAAAGCTGAATTTTCTGAGCAGGTAAAATCTAATGCCAAAGAAGATATCGCACAACTGGGTATCTGTATCTTATCTTTTAATGTACAAAATATTAAGGATAAGGATGGTCTCATTAATGACCTTGGAATCGATAATAGAGAACAGATCAGTAAATCAGCTTCCATTGCAAAAGCATATGCAAGTAAAGAAGTAGCTATCGAACAGGCAAAAGCAAATAACGAATCAAACATCGAAAAAATAAAAACAGATACAGAAATCGCTGAAAGAGAAAATGCATTGGCTATTAAAAAAGCAGCATTAAAGTTAAGTGAGGATACCGCCAGAGCTAAAGCGGATGCAGCATATAAGATACAGGAAGAGGCATCCCGAAAAGAAATAGAGGTTCAGGCACAGGAAGCCAATATTGCAAGAAGAGAAAAAGAGATTGAATTGCAGGAAAAAGAAGCTGCAGTTGCTGAAAAGAAATTGGATGCGGAAGTTCGTAAGAAAGCAGAAGCGGATAAATATGCGGAAATGCAGAAAGCCGATGCTGAATTATACAAGCGTCAGAAAGAAGCTGAAGCGAAATTATTTGAACAGGAAAAAGATGCGGCCGCTATTGAAGCCCGTGGACAGGCTGAAGCCCGTGCTATCCAGTTGAAAGGTGAAGCAGAAGCGAAAGCAATGAATTTAAAAGCAGAAGCGATGAAGAAGTATGGTGATGCCGCTATTACGGAAATGATCGTCAAAATCCTTCCGGATATGGCAAAAGCTATTGCAGAACCAATCAGTTCCATTGATAAAGTTACAGTGATCGGTGGTGATAGTAACGGAGTTTCTGATATGGCTGGAAATGTTCCAGCAGTCCTCACGAAAGTCATGGAATCAATGAAAGAGACTACAGGAGTTGATCTGAAAGGTATCATCGAAGCAAATAGTAAGGAGGCAAAAACAGATAGAAATATCACTATCCATGGATTGGAAAGAAATGATATTTCGGAAACTGTAGAACAGGAACTGGAAACTAAATAAGTAACAAGACAACTGGTGGTACATCTCAAAATTAAGATAGAAAGATGTACCACTTATTTGTTTAGAAAGGACGTTATAGATATGAGTGGAACAGCAAGTATTGCCGTAGGTATCTTAATGATTTTTTTATTCGGGATTGGATATATTGTTGGAAGATGTGTCACTTACGATGAAAAAGATAACTAGAAAAAAGGAGGAATATTATGCAGATTCTTGATGCAGCAAAGTATGTTGTGTATCTATCTTATTCAGGTCAATTACCCACCGCTTAGATCTCTAAAGAGATCTTGAAGCGGGGGCTTGCAAGAGCCATTTGACTAGCCTCAGTGATTTTAGTAAGTCTGTGCCGGGATGCCGGAGGCAGATACTGCCAGATGAACTACGTTATGAGTGTCATGATACCGCCCTGTGAACCCTAGCAGGGACTGGTATCCGGGCAACTGATCATGGCGTGGGAAGCCATACAGACCCGAAGGATCAAGCCTCATGACATTGGCGAAGGGACCTTACGCAGACATGCGGCAGGGACGGTTTCGTTCCCTGTATTATGTAAGAACAGAAAGGAGACTCTTATGAGTGTACTTGTGATCGGGCGCAATGGAAGGGCTTTGATGCCTACCAATCCAAGAAAAGCCCGTCTGTTACTGAAAAAGAAAACAGCTTCTGTTGTATGCAGGCATCCGTTTACCATTCAGCTATTGTATAAGACCGGATGTGCAACACAGGAAGGATGCATTGGTATTGATACTGGTTCACAGCATATTGGTGTTGGGATTACCTGTGGAGACAGAGTGATTCTTAAGGATGAACATGCGCTTCGTTCGTCTATGGAGAAACGTTCCCTGTTAGCGACAAGAGCAGTAATGCGGCGTGGGCGTAGATACCGTAAAGTACGGTATCGTAAGCCGAAATGGAGACATCATACGAAACGCATGTATTTTGAAAAAGCAAACCGCAGAGGACAGCATTGGAGAAAAGTAAAAACAACCACACAGTCACCAAGACTAAAAGGATGGCTGCCGCCGTCACTGCAGTCGAAGTGTGACCATCATTTCCGTATCATTGACCGGTACCTGAAATACCTTCCGGATCCTATCACAAGAAATCTGGTGATCGAGGCCGGTCGGTTTGATATGGCCCGGATGAATGACCCAACGATACATGGAGAGATGTACCAGCGTGGACCGATGTATGATGCAGAAAACCTGAGAGCATATATTTTCGCAAGGGATAACTATCAATGCGCCTGCTGTAAGGCAAAAGCGGGGACTACCCGTAAGGCAGATGGGACAACAGTAAAGCTGGTTGCTCATCATATCCTGTTCCGCAGCCGAGGGGCAACAGATAATCCCAAATACATCATCAGTGTATGCGACCACTGCCATACAACAAAAGCACATCAACCCGGCGGGATCCTGTATTCCTGGATGGAAAACAATAAAAAGGTTGCCCGTGGATTAAGGGATGCTACTTTTATGAACATCCTGAGAAAGCGTTTATTTGCCAGATATCCACAGGCCGCATTTACCTATGGGAATATAACGGCAGCTGACCGAAAGCAGTTACGTCTTCCGAAAAACCATGCGAATGATGCGGTGGCTATCTCGCTGTTTGGGAAAGAGGCTTCTACTGTCAAGAATATCTGTCAGACTATGCATTACAAACAGATACGGAAGTCCAAACGCTCCCTGCATGAAGCAATCCCAAGGAAAGGAAGGAAGAACCCAAATACGAAGGCAGTCCGTAATAAGAAAAATACAACACAGGTGAATGGATTTAAGTTATGGGATAGTGTACTTGCTGATGGAAAGAAGCTGTTCATCTGTAGTTTTACTGGAACAAGTGCCTACTTAATTGATAAAAATGGCTGTTATATATCACAGCCCGGAAAAACATATAAACAATGTCCATTATCAAAACTGAAGCGGTTACATCCCAATGTTGACATCCTCCCACGGATAAATCCGTGGGATTCCTTAGATTATAACAACATCACCACTCCGTATAGGAGTGGATATAGTATGATTTTTCAGGATCTTGCCACCATAGGGGTTCCGCATCTAGGATGGTACTTCCTGGCAGCTGGGCAGATGCCGGTGCCCATTTCTCTATCTTAAAATCCAAAACATTGTTTCATGGATGACCCGGATGCTTTCATCCGAGTTATTTCTTTTTCTTGCATTACGATAAAATCAGCAAATTTCTTATTACACTTCCTTCTATTAGCGTGGCTTAGATCATTCGTTGTGTTACTGATCAAAAAAGCACTGTACAGGTCTCTCTGTACCGTATGCCCTCCAATAATCTTTGTTCTCTGGTTCAATGGGGTTTTCTTATTTTTATTCTCAACGTGGTCATACTGGCTCGCACAAAATGTCCGGGTGTTTATCTCACGGTAACTCCCGTTATACAGCTGTACTTTTTGCTGCAAGATATGCAGGAACATAGCAGGGGCACGGGAGCCAAGTGAACGTCCGAATCGTTTCTTCCTCTTGTATTTATATATCTTGCGAGTAGAGCCATCTTTTTTCTTCACCTCTGACAGATGTTCCTGCCGGGCTGTGTGTTTTGAGCGCTTCTGAAGTCCTGCGTAATTCATCTTTTCTACAAGAAAGTGCCGGGAGTCTGCCAGAAGTGTATTGCACAGTATCTCATGGGATTGCTTGATATATGCCGATTTCTTCCGATACAGACTCTTTAAGCGGTCACGGTTCTTCCGGTAGGTATGGGAAAATCTCCATGGGTCATGGTTTTGCTTATTGATTGTTCCGTCTGGCTTGTATTTCTTTGGGTTCATTGCCCGCTTAGAGCGGTCCATCGACTGCTGCAGGCGATAGATTGCCTTCTCATACTGTTTTGTCTCCGGAGCAAGTTCTGTGAGGATGACTTTAGTCTCTGAGACACCGGCTATCGTGGAGGTTCCTGGGTCTATCCCCATCGTAGAATCCCCGGTCTGTTTAAGTTTCTTCGGTGCATCCCCTTTTAATACAAGGATCACATAATACCTCCAGCCAGTGGAAAACATCTTCCGGTGGATCTGGCAGTAGGAGATAGCCGATGATAAACTGGCTTCTATGTATTGCCTGTCCTTCTCCCTTTTAGGAAGTTTACAGAACATCGACAGACCAAGCCAGTCTACAGTCAATGTATCTTTGTCAAACTTAGCTCCATTGGTATTTGTCTTCCCGCTGATTGTAGTGAAATCCCGGTTCTTCTTAAAATGAAGCTGTTTCCCGTTACCAAACAGGACTTTTTCTACGCCTCTCCAGACATTCGATGCCTCTTTCTGCACCTGCTGAGAGGATAAAAGCTTCTTATACCGTTTCCCACATACTTTGATATAAGACTGAAGCCCAGCTTCGGTCAGTCCCATCCTCTGTCTGAAAGAAGACATTTTCTGCAACAGAGCATCTTTTCTGGAATCCGATTCTTTTGTTGGTTTCTTTATCTTGGATAAAGCACGGTACTCCGTAAGTATCCCCTGATACTCCTTGTTATGTTCCAGCTGGCATAACAGCTTCTTCGCATGTTTCACAAGGACATTATGGATATGGGAAAGGGCATAGAATCTTCGTGTGATCTCCTTTCTGTCATATGCAGTTGTCTTTAATCGGAGTTGTAAAGTATGCATCGTTCCTCCTAATGCTTCTTCTATATATCGCTGTTTATTAGTAATACAGTTGTTTTGGTACGTCTATATCTTTTATTTATAGATTTATTATATCATATTTTAGAAGATGTTTTGATATAAAACCTCTTCTAAAATACATATTAAAAGCGATTCATCCCACCGCTAAAGCAGTGGGCTTTCTCTTACGATCTCTGTAACTGGCTAATGGCATAAATGGCGATTCATCTCTCCGCCTGCAGAGGCGGGAGACTTCTCGCTAGTTGAGTTAAATCAGATATTGGTAAAATTAAAAAGATATAAAAAGAATATGATAGAATTTCTTTTAAAAATTAATCATCAATGGTATACTCTTATCTAGGAAGTTGAAATATGGCGGTCTCCCCTTTATTAAATCATGGAGGGGCAACCCTCCGGAAAGGAGGGGATGCCAATGGTTACATATGAAAATCTTTTTGCATATACCATTGTGTTGATAACCTTAGTTGGAATCTGTTATCAGATTTTTAAGGGAAAAAAATAAACCGCCACTCTAACCCTTTGGCGGTTTATTCTGTAAAATAAAACTAACGGGGAGAATGTTTCAACTTCCCTTTTTCTATATTTACTGTATCACACCTTAAACCAAAATGCAATAAAAAGAATCGAATTCTTTTCTTCTAAAAGTTTCTATTAATTTTGGCGGAGTACCATGCCCATAGAAACAACTACATCGCATGAACGTAGATGTTTTGTGAATCTAAATCTTGTGATTTAATTCTTTTGAGTTTAATTTTTATAAAGAAGAATCAGATTTTTATTATTTTGTTAAATTTTGTATTGACATATTGAAATATATAGTGTATGTTTGATTTATACAAGATGTGAACAATATTAAACTTACGCGTGAATGAAATTAACAAGGAGGACTGTATGGTAATTGATAAAGAACTACTTGCTCTTAGTGATGTAGCAAATATATGCGGTACCAGTAATAGCAATGTTTCAAATTGGAGAAAAAGAGATAATAGTTTTCCAGTACCGTTTGCAGAAACATCTGCAGGGCCGATTTGGAAATCCGAGGATATTGTTGAATATTTGCATCAGAAAAAAAAATATGATGCAATATCAACAGGAAATCTTAAAACGAAAACGATTTCAATTATTGGTAGAGCACGGAGTGGAAAATCATTTTTGGGTTCCCGGTTTGTTATGGACAAGGTTGGGTTTGTTAAGTTGTTTTGTGGTAATAGCAATGATAAAACAGTATGTCCGATACATATTAAGATTTCAGAGTCGATATTGCTAGAGAGTTTTTCTTTTCATACAAATTTTAATTCTATTTACAGTGATTCGGATTCTGAAACAATAGCTCTACTTAGAGAAAAAATAAAGAATTTAATGAAGGGTTCGTATAGTCAGGAAGACATTTATCAGATGAATGAAATTGAGGAAGTAATTAGAAAAATTAGAGAAATTGAAAATGACTACCAAAATAGAAAGAAAGTTTCTATCTATATTGATACATATCAAAAACCTAGTTTGTTTTGTAAAGAATTGTTAAGAGAATGCGGATTAGGTAGTATTCAGATAATCGATACTCCGGGGGTTTCAGGTAATGTTGAACCCGAACGTATCGTTAAATCCGACATGTATATTTTTTTGGTAAAACCTGACAATAGTGACGAAGCTCAAACATTAAAAAAGATAGTAATGCAAATAAAAGCAGATGTAGCAACTAGTAAAGTTGCATTTTTATATAAAAAAGAAGGACTATTTTTTACAAAGGAAAAATATGAAGAAGCACAAAATACGGTGAAGAATGACATGATAGCTTTTTCTGATTTATTTTCTGATTTAAAAGGAAGCATCATTGCTACGGAGTTGGATGTGCTAAATCCATCAAGTCATTGTATCCTTTTTCCAACAATGGGTGAAGAAGTGAGTCCACCAGAGGAACTGTTTTTGCAAGCTATGAGAGAGAAACTTATAGAAGCATTCTTGCCAGAAGATACAGATAAAGAAGATAAAGAATTTCAGAATATAATACTTGAAAAGAAAGATTCAGCAAAAAAGTTAGTTATTGATATTATGAATAACATAACACCACATGATTTAAAAGATGGGACTGATAATTATGGATTGGAAGATATTATAGCAGAAAATCATAATCGAGTCATGACAAAAGACCATTACAGATTACATAGCGACTTAGATGCCGCATATGACAGAGAAATTAAATTACTGGATGAATATTTTTCAAAATTTAAACCTGATGATTACAAGGACGAGTGGCAACAGAAGATTATAAAGTATATTTATAAAAGATTGACACAAAGTGTTAGGCAAGATAGAGGCTTGGGAGTTGGTACTCATCCATGGGAGGAGCATCCTGCAAGAACAATGTTAGTGGAGGAGTCGATACTTGCTGATAAAATTCTTGTAGGTATCAATCCTGAAGAAAAATGGATGATGAATGAACCATATAAAAAAGCTTTTAAAGATAATAATATTACAAGTTCTACATGGAATTATGTTGGATGTGTAAATGATATCGATGCAATAATCAAATTAGAAATTATAAAAAATCACTTGTCACAAATAGAAGTATACACTCGTCAAGATCTAGTATTATGTAGATATATAGGCGGTTTAAGGCAAATAGCGCAGTACAAGATATTAAAATTAATGGGAAAAGAAGATACTGTAGCGATGGATATATTAAGAGAGATGCCATTTTGTAATTCCTCTGAGTCTTCAGCACAAGACAGTTGAGATCAGATGGCAGTTTTTCTGAAAGTCCCATTCCCTGTGCCCAATCACATAAGCTGCGGCACAATAATGAACTGTACCCTTTGTCAAGGACATTTTTAAAAATGGGGCACCAGTTTTTTGGACACATATTTTAAAGTGCATCCAGTTAATTAGACAGCCTCTTTTTGTGTATCCTTAAAATTAGACATAGCATTTGTACGATGCCCTTGATATTTAATTATTATTAAGCTTCTCTCCCAATTCTTCCGGTTTTTTTGCGATGTCCGGAATGCTTGGCACATTGGGAATGTCTAACGGATATATTCCCGTTGTTACAAATTTATAGTATTCATTTGGTGAAAGCTTTGCCAGCTTCCATTGATAACGTCGGTTGTTGTAATAGTCTATGTATTCATCTACTATCCTTTTTACCTCTTCAAATATTGTACATTCTTCCAGTTTCTCTTTCAGATGGTCCTTCATATGTCCAAAAAAACTTTCCTGTGGAGCATTGTCCCAACAATTCCCTCGACGGGACATTGACTGCCGTAAATGTTTGCTGCGTAGGATGTTGATAAAACTATGGCTTGTATAATGACAGCCCTGATCACTGTGTATTATCGTTTGCGCATGAAGCGAGATTCCATGTGTATCAATCAATTGGTTTACTGTTTCAAGGACAAAATCAACTGCCAGCGAATCACTTATCCTATAGGATAGTACCTGCTTTGTATAAGCATCCAGAATCGTTGATAAATAGGCAAATGTTCCATTATAAGGCAGATATGTGATGTCTGTAAGCAGAACCATTCTGGGACCATAGCATTCAAATTCTCGTTGCAGCAGATTTTCTGCAATGTTACTGGTTTTCAATGCTTTGGCCATCTGTTTGTATGGGTTTGGCCCCCTGTAAGGGCAGGACAGGTGATATTTGTTCATGAGTCTTCGAATCTTCTTAAGATTCATTATTACAGGCGGCTCCATATGCAACAATGCCATATAAATACCTCTGGCTCCTTTTGTGTAGCCGTACATCTTATATGCAGACAGGATCAATTCAAAATCAGCTTTGTCTTGAAGCTCCCGTTGTTCTCTGGATGGAGCTGCTTTCAGCCAGGCATAGTAACCACTCCGGGAGACACCAGCTATAGTACATAATTCTGTAACGGTAAATGGATTACTGCTGTTTTGTATAGTGTTATAGATTATTTCAAAAACACAAGAAGAATCGTTCATAAGCAATGCACCTACTTCCGTGTAATTCTGATGGAGGAAATTTTTTTTAAAAATTCAACCTCCTGCTTTAAGTAGTCAACTTCTTGCCGGAGTTGCCGGAGTTCCTCTTTTTCAGACAACGGTTTTGTGTTACTTTTTAATTTTTCAGAAGTTTTACTATTATTAGAAAAAGTACCATCAGATTCGGAATATTGTGCCCGGATATATCGAGAGATTCCCCAAATGCGGCGGTCACCAAACATTTCAGGATCATATCCACAGTCTGTAAGTATCTGACGTGGAATCACTCCGGTCTTGTACCTCGCAATAAAAAGCTCCTTAAATTCTTTTGTAAAAGATATCTGATTAGTAGTTACTCTGAAGGTAAATGGATTCTGCTCAAGAATAGTAATCTCTTCTGTGTTGAACATTTTTTTACTCATAATGATCCTCCTAAATCTTCTTCAAAAGTATCATACAAAAAGCAATATGTCCAAATATAAGGTATCAGAATCTTTAAAGAAAAGAGTCACTGTCTATTACGAGGGGAACAAGCATTGGGGCTGTCTATTTTTAGGGATGCCCAAATTTAAATTTGTCCATCCTTATGGGTACATTATATAAACCCCTCATTAAACAAAAAATATACATATTAGAAACAAATAACTGAAAGATAAAAGTGAGGGGTTTATATGACAAATGAAGAAAAATTATTCGATTACATAAAAACGAAAAGGGGTAGAAAACAATCTTCATTAGGATCAATAAGTTATGAAGAGAGTATAAAAGCGCATTATCTTTCAGGTGGTTGTCCAGTAATTATGCCACAGGTTTGGGGAGACTGGAATGCTTATCGTATTGGTCACATGATATTTTTTTCTGATATTAAAAGAACGAAAATAGAACGTGTATTTCTTTTAATGAAAGATAGCTTTAAATTTGAGGATTCAAGATTTCCAGTCATATGTCACTACCAAAAGATATTGAACAGATCAGTTTCGGCTTTAGAAATAGAATTAGAAGATGAAGATAAAACTTTGCTGCAGCAAATTCCTATATTTTCTTTTGTGGGCAAATCAATTTCTTATACTGTCTTTGGATTTATATTTTGGCAGATGGGAGAGAAAAAAGAAAGGTTTCCTTCGCACATATATCATATTAGAACAGAAAAAATATGGCAGGCACGATCCGCTATAGGAAAATATATTGTTCCCAGACGAAAATATAAAGATGTAGAGGAAATGCTGGAGAGTTTTAAAAATACATCTAAATACAATTTAAAGAAAAAGCATTGTCCACTACGAACAAGTAATTTCTAATTCAACATAATTTAATAAAATGATTGTGGTATAACTCCATCTGAATATAGTCCCCCTAGATTAAGATGGAGTTATACCAAAGAAATTAGATGTAAACTCCAAAATCACTGAATTGTAATAAAGGACGCATTGATTTTCCGCCAAAAACACAATCATAAAACACTTTTATATTTCGCACAATAATATAATTTAAGAAACTGTTCAAATCAACAAGTGCAGAGATAATCTCATCACTATGTAAATGGATTACCGGAAGTTTTTTATTTAAAGAAAATGCTTCCGCTTCTATATATCGGTGTCTTCCATCCAGTATCATATCATATTCTAATGGTTGGTAAAATGCGATTAGTATTTCCTGATATGTATGAGGATATTTTGGTTTTATATTTTTTCTTATTTCTTTAAAACTACGTTCTTCCGATGCCTTAATATCAATTTCACAAAATTTTTTGATTTCTTCTGCTGCCATGTATTCTATAATTTTATCACTAATGAGTGATTCATATATATATCCGATATCCCACGTTAAATTAAAATAATGTTCATTGGCTGGCGGTATTGGAAAACAATGTGTATTCCAAATTTTAGGTTTATCTTTTGGATAGACAGGATTATTTTGTTTTAAATTTCCATATTTTAAGTATACTTTCTGATATAGTGTTAATTCTGATAAGATTATACCTATATATTTTGTGCCTGTAGTAAAAAATATCCTTTTTAAATATTCCAAATATTGTATCATGATATTATCCTCTCAATTTTTATCTCGATTTAAGTAAATTATAACAAGATTCGCTTGAAAAGCAAAGTTATTCTTATTAGTAGAAAAACTTATATATAAAAGAGGTCATTAAAGCTTTTTATCTCAAAATTTTCCTCATATTAATCACGCCAGACCTTTTCATGGAATCCGATTCCGTGGTATAATACGGACAGACTCAATGAGAGGAAAGTACTTATCGTATCTGCGGATAACTTTCTTACAAAAATTCTTTTTTTTGTGGAACGTGGTACGATAAGACTGGTCGAAAATATGCGACCAGAAAAATCAAATAATGAAGGGAGTTTTTGCTATGAAAACAAAAGCAACAAGTAGAATCTTTAAACAGACATTTGCATGGATTCTGGCATTGATGATGGTGTTTTCCATCTTCCCGGCAACCCAGGTAAATGCAGCAACAAAGCCTAAACTGAGTAAAACAAAGATTACCATGACCGTTGGGCAGAGTAAGAAACTTAAGGTGAAGGGTATCAGCAAGAAACGAGCCAAACGTATCAAGTGGAAATCTTCCAAAAAAAAGGTCGTTACTGTCACAAAGACAGGAAAACTCAAAGCTCGGAAAGCAGGTAAAGCTACAATCACTGCAAAAGTAGGTAAGAAAAAGCTGAAATGCAAAGTTGTAGTCAAAAGGAAGCGCAAGAAAGCTAGGAAGAAAAAAGAATCGAATTCTTCTTCTAAAAAGATGTGGTTAAGCAAAACAAGTGTGACTCTTCAAGCTGGTAGCGGTGTTGATTTAGTTCTACATAATGCAAAAAATGTTGTAAAATGGTCTAGTTCCAATAATAAAGTAGCATGGGCTGACAGGGCAACTTCCAGCTCAAAAAATTTAGGAACTATACAGGCTGTAAGCAAAGGAACTGCTGTTATCACAGCAAAAGTTGATGGAAAAACTTTCAAGTGTCATGTAAAAGTTATTGCAGATGATTATCATGCCAGTGAAGCGACTGAAGCAAAGATAAAACAGGCTTTAAAAATAGTCAACAATAGCATGTCAACACAGGAAAAAGTCCTAAAATTAACCATTTGGACTTGCGATCATTTAAAAAGAGTTTACGGAGAATACTGGTCATATGAGCCAGAGAATACTGTAAACTGTATTTTAAAGGGTAAAGCAACACGATATGGCTACAATGATTTCCTGGATGAATTGCTTTCTAGCGCAGGAATTAAAACCATGTATGTGAATGAATCTTATGGTGGAGCGAGATTAAAAGTTTCAATAGATGGAAAGTGGTATAACTTAGATGTTTATCGTATGGACCCTTCTACACAAGATTCTTCTGGACACGGACTGTGGAGTTATTCAATGCCATTCTTTTTATTTTCCGATGCGGAGGCGTATAAATATCATTCCCAGTATTATAGCAAACCAAGTAAGGAATTTGAAAAATACAATCCTCCTGCTACAAGCACAAGGTTTGATTTTCTAAGTATGATTATTAGCAAAGGCAAAGAAGATAATCCTGTGGATTTTGAAGTCAATCCTGAATATTTCATGCAAGCATATACAGAAGATTGTGCAGGTAATCAGTACAATCCGTGGGTAACTGGAACATGGCGTAACTACTAGACAAAGCATCAAAAACTGAATATTAGGCAAGTATATATATGTATATAAAATTTTATTAATGCTATACAGATAGCATTCGGGAGCCATGCGTGGCTCCTTTTTTGTTTTCCATAAAAAACATAAAATTAAACAAATTAAATGTAGTAAAATTTCCAAAGATAGAATATCAATATAAATTTTTATAAACATGCGAGAAAAGAGGATAACTATGAGTATTCAGAAACTAATAGATACATATGCACATTGGTTAAAAGAAGAAATAGTCTTTAAGAAGATGGGAGCATTTTATGAAATAACAACCCCATTTTATAATAATGCAAATGATTGCATTCAGATATATATACGACTGGAGGGAGAGACAGTATTGTTTACAGACGATGGCTATACTTTGAATCCATTATACATGACCGGATTCCAATTAGCGCCTGCTCAAAAAAAAGCGTTGGATTCCATATTGCGACAATATGGAGTAACTTTAAATGGTAATGCGCTTGAAACAAAGTCTAGTATAGAAACATTTGCTCAAAGAAAACATTTGTTTTTGCAAGCAATCATGCGTGTAGATGCCTTTTTATTAGATGTATGTCTCATGACATAAAATTTGTACATATTATTAGAGAATTTATAAAAGAAGGAGAGATGTAAAGTGACCGAAAATTGCTGTAATATTACGCCATTTCATATTAAAGATGAAAATAAAGAAAAACTTTCAAAAACTATTATCTATGCAGATGAAAAAGCTCTCGATGCATTAGGAGAAAATCGAAAAGTGAATGTAGAACTTGGACGTCCGGGAAAAAGTTATATTATTAGAAGATATATAATAGGTAATAATATTATATATATGAAAAATAATACAATCACAGAAATTTTAAAAAAGAGATAAACCATAAAATTCAAAATTCATTGTTTCGATGTTCTTTTTTTGATCATAAAAAGATTTCATTTCACTTAAGTTGTTTAAAATGATATATTTTACCAAATCAAATGCTGTTGGGATACAATCCATTATGTCTTCGCTATTAAGATAAGAAAAATTTATTAGCTGATTTTTCTTAAATTTTTTAAATTCTATGTAACGATGTCTCCCATCGAGGATTAAATTTTTATGCATAGGTTTAAAAAATATTGTTAAAATATTATTATATGTATGAGGAAATATATTTTTTACAGAATTATATATTCTTTTTATCTCTTCTTGAGACTCTTTTAAATCAGATGAAAAGATTTTTTCAAAATCTTTTAGGCTTATATATCTTGTTGTGTTAAACTTCAAAAATTTTTTATAAATCAAGTCAACATCCCAAGTAAGGTTGACATTTTCATTAGTTGGAAAATAAAAACAATGTGTATCTCCATGATTAAGTATTCCTGTATAAATTGGACTTGGACAAGAAGTATTCTTATAGTGTGTATACATATTTTTGTATAATTGTATCTGTTCTACAAAATAATCTGTATTATGCTTTTTCATGTCTTTTTCAAACAAATCTAAATATTTTATCATGTTGCCCTCACCTTTTCTTATTTTATCAAATTAATAGTAATATAACAGGATTCCATACATAAGTAAAGCAGTTCGTGTCTTTAAAAAAGAAGTCATAATGACTTCTTTTTTTATTTCTATCTCAAAAAGGAATTCGATTCTTTTTCCATCTTCCTTTCAAAAAATCAATTTTACATATTAGGTGGGACTGTGATGGAGCAGTCAGAAAGGAGGATGTCTTATGAAATGCCGAGACAGACCAAATCCATAGACTTATAAAGCAAACAAGCTTGGGTGCTTTATATAGCACTATGGTACCGTACCTTGAAAATTTTATAAAACATAACAGGAGGTCATTTATGTTTAGAAGTTTGAAAAAAATCGCTTCTGTCGTA
>OGQE01001468.1_pt1 | contig 21259 bp, 18 predicted proteins | sample 1553131 | NCBI WGS metagenome assembly OGQE01 (sample SAMEA2579929, study PRJEB22360) | human gut metagenome | biome: human gut; feature: human-associated habitat; material: faeces | place: Denmark | collected 2008/2010
CCACGACCCTCTGGTTCGTAGCCAGATACTCTATCCAACTGAGCTACTGGCGCACAAATTTCGCAGAAGGAGAACTATACATACTCGAAAGTGAAAAAGCAAGAGTTGCGAGAAAATATTCCCTGATCGAATGCAGGTATACCGCCGCAAACGAAGCGGCTGCTGCTGAGGAAACGAAAATGCCCGGGCAGTCTGAACTGTCCGGGCATTTTGAAGGAAGATTCACGTTTGGGCGGAAGCGATCACAGATCAATCCGCACGGCGCTGAATCTCGCTTACGAACCAATGACGGCCGTCATCATCCACTTCTTCCTGCTTAAGAAGACCATGACCGGTCTGTCGGCAGAAATCGGAAAGGTCAGGCGTGCTGTGCGGATCGGTACTCCAAACCGCCAGCACGGCTCCGGGCGTCATCTTTGCAAGAGCCTTTTTGGCACGGAGAACAGGCATCGGGCACGAAAGGCCGGGAAGCCGCAGCGTCTCCACGCTTTGAGGTTCGTTGTGCACGTTCGTCATCAGAGCTTTCCTTCGATCCAGGCGCGGGCTGCTTCGAGCGCTTCCGGGAGCTTCTTGACGTCAGAACCGCCGGCCATGGCGAGGTCAGGCTTGCCGCCGCCCTTGCCGCCGAGGAGACCGGCTACGAAGCCGGCAAGCTCGCCGGCCTTCACGCGGCCAGTGAGATCCTTGGTAACGCCGGCGGCGAGCTGGACGCGGTCTTCACCGGTGACAGAGGCGAGAATCGCTACGGCGCTGCCGAGCTTGTCCTTGACTTTGTCCATCGTTTCGCGAAGCGCTTTGGCGTCTGCGCCGTCAAGACGAGCCAGCAGAACTTTCACGCCCTTGACGTCGCGGGCCTCAGCGATGAGCGCATCACCGGCCTTGGCGGCCATCTGGCTCTTGAGCTGATCAATGCCCTTTTCGAGCGTGCGGATCGTCGCGATAGCATCGGCAGCCTTGACGGGGACTTCGCTCACCGGGGCCTTGAATTCGCGGGCAGTTGCTGCAAGGAGGCTTTCCGTGTTCTGCACCCAGCTGAGTGCATTCATGCCGGTGACGGCCTCGATGCGGCGCACGCCGGCGGCGATGCCCGATTCAGACACCACTTTGAAGAACCCGATGTCGCCAGTGGCCTTGACATGCGTGCCGCCGCAGAATTCGGTGGACTTGCCGATGTCGAGCACGCGCACGACTTCACCGTAGCGTTCGCCAAAGAGCATCACTGCACCAGTCTTTTTGGCTTCTTCAATCGGAAGCACGCGCGTCTGAATCGGCGTGTTCTTGAGGATCTGCGCATTGACGATGCGTTCGACCTCGGCGATCTGTTCGGCTGTCACGGGTTTGCCGTAAGAGAAGTCAAAGCGCGTGGATTCGGGCGTCACCAGCGAACCCTTCTGGGCTACCTTGTCGCCGAGCACCGTGCGCAGTGCAAAGTGCATGAGGTGCGTCACGGAGTGGTTGCGGGCAGTGGCTTCACGGCGGGCTTCGTCGACCGCCAGGTCGAACTTGTCGCCCACGGCGACATGACCTTCAGCAACGTGGCACTGCAGGCCCGTCACGGCGGCCTTCACGCGGAAGGTGTCGAGCACCTTCAGAATAGCCGTGGCGTTCTTGGCTTCGCCCTGATCACCCACCTGACCGCCCGATTCCGCATAGAACGGCGTGCGGTTGAAGACCACTACGCATTCGCTGCCGGCTTCAACCCGGTCAACCGGCTCGCCGTTGGCGTAGAGCGCCACAACTTCAGCGTCTTTTTCGGTGAGGGTTTCGTAGCCCGTGAAGACCGTGTCAGCACCGGTGTAATCCAGACCCTGAGCCATCTTGAACTTGGCCGATGCGCGCGCGGCGGCGCGCTGGCGTTCCATCGCGGCGTCAAATTCAGCCGTGTTGACCGAAATACCGCGTTCACGGCAGACGTCGGCCGTCAGGTCAGCCGGGAAGCCATAGGTGTCGTGGAGCTTAAAGACCACATCGCCCGGCAGGACGCCCGTTTTGTTTTCAGCAATAGCGGCATCGAGAATATCCATGCCCTTGCTGAGCGTCTGCAGGAAGCGGCGTTCTTCGGCCTCAATCACCTTTTCGATCTCATGGTTCATGAGTTCGGGATAGGCTTCGCCCATTTCCTTGCGGACGGCGTCGACGAGCTTATAGAAGAAGGGGCCGCGGGCGCCCAGTTTGTAGCCGTGGCGCAGAGCGCGGCGGCAGATGCGGCGCAGCACGTAGGCGCGGCCTTCGTTGCCCGGCACCACACCGTCAGCGACGCAGAAGGCGCAGGCGCGGATGTGGTCGGCGATGACCTTGAGGGACGGCGAATTGATGTCGGCAAGAACCGTCGACACGCTTTCGACCGCGGCCTTGGCGGCAGCGAGCAGGTTCTTAAAAAGGTCAATGTCGTAGTTGCTGTGGACGCCCTGAAGCACCGTAGCAATACGTTCGAGACCCATGCCCGTGTCGATAGAGGGGCGCGGCAGCTTATGCATTTCGCCCTTTTCGTCACGATAGAACTGCATGAAGACGAGGTTCCAAATCTCCATGTAGCGGTCGCCGTCTTCCTCGGGGCTCCCCGGAGGGCCGCCCTGGACGGAAGGACCGTGGTCATAGAAGATTTCTGAGCACGGGCCGCAGGGGCCTGTATCGCCCATCATCCAGAAATTGTCTGACATGTAGCGGGCGCCCTTGTTGTCGCCGATGCGCACGATGCGGTCGGCGGGAATACCCACTTCTTTATGCCAGATGTCATAGGCCTCCTGGTCTTCGGCGTAGACCGTCACCCAGAGCTTTTCCGGCGGCAGGTGGAAGTGTTCGGTGAGGAGCTCCCAGGCGAAATGAATGGCATCCTTCTTGAAATAGTCGCCGAACGAGAAGTTCCCGAGCATTTCGAAGAAGGTGTGATGACGGGCGGTGTAGCCGACGTTGTCGAGGTCATTGTGCTTGCCGCCGGCGCGGATGCACTTCTGCGACGTTGTGGCGCGCTTATAGGGGCGATGATCGAATCCGAGGTAGACGTCCTTGAACTGATTCATGCCGGCATTGGTAAAGAGAAGCGTCGGGTCGTTGCCGGGAACGACGGGGCTGGACGCCACAATGGTGTGACCTTTGCTTTCGTAGAACTTTAGAAAGGTCCGTCGAATGTCTGCGACTTTCATTGGAAATCGGTTTTAGTTGATCTGCTGCGTCGGTGCGTGTACCAAAGGGTCTGCTCTGCCGCCGGCGCGGATAAATGGAGAGATGCGTCATCCGCCGCTCTCCGGCAGGGATGATGGATCCGAAACTAATAATTTTAGACCTATTGGCCCGACAGAATCTTTCTCCGGACGGGTCTGTGCGTAAAAGATTGGGCGTTCGGCTTGATGCCGAAGGCCCAATGATTCATATCAGACGTTTTCGAACGGTGTGTCAGGCAATGCGCGAATAGCCGCCGGCGCGATTAGATTCGCGCAGGTAGCGGTCAAACTGCATAGCGACGGCACGAACGAAGATCTTGCCCTTGGGGAGCACCACCAGACGGTCGGGGTAAAGCTCAACCAGATCGTGATGAATGTAGGGCTTCATCTTTCCAAGCTCGTAGGCGAAAACTTCGTCGAAATGGATGCCGAATTTGTCTTCCACATCCTTCTTCTTCAGCTCGAAGTTGCACATGATCTTCATGATCACATAACGGCGCAGCTCATCGTCTTCGTTGAGGTGATAGCCGCGGTTCGTGGCCAGCCGTCCTTCTTTAATGGCGGCGGCCCAATCGTCGAGTTCGCGGGGATTGCAGGCATAGGCGCTGCCGATCTTCGAGATGGAGGAGACGCCCAAAGCGACCATGTCGCATTCTGCTTTGGTCGAGTAGCCTTGGAAGTTGCGCTGCAGCGTACCTTCGATCTGCGCACGCGAGAGCTCATCGTCGATCTTGGCGAAGTGATCCATGCCGATGTAGCGGTAGCCGTTGGCGGTGAGGCGCTTGATGGCATCAAACATGATGTGCACCTTCGTCACTGTATCGGGCAGATCGGCGGGCAGAATTCGGCGCTGGGGCTTGAAGTGGTTGGGCAGATGCGCGTAGTGGTAGAGCGCAATGCGGTCGGGCGAGAGTTCAAGCACTTGGTCGATCGTCTGCGCAAAGGTTTCGCGGGTCTGCTTCGGCAGACCGTAGATCAGATCCATGTTGATGGAGTGGAACCCCTCGGCGCGGGCTGCATCCATCGTTTCCTTCGTCATTTCAAAGGGCTGAATGCGGTTGACCGCCTTCTGCACATCGGGATTAAAGTCCTGGACGCCCAGCGACATGCGGTTCAAACCAATTTCACGGAGCTTTTTCACCTTCGAGGGACCGCAGGTACGCGGATCCACCTCAATGGAGAATTCGCCGCCGGTTTTAGCGAGCGGGAAGCGCTTCGTGAGCGTGTCCATCATGAGTTCGAGCTCATCCTCGGTGAGGAACGTGGGGGTACCGCCGCCGAAGTGCAGCTGTTCGAGCTCCTGCGACCCCGTCAGATGCGCCTTCACCAGATCAGCTTCCTGACCGATTAAATCGATGTATGCCGCGCTGCGGCTATGGTCGCGCGTCACAATCTTGTTGCAGCCGCAGTAAAAGCACACATCGTTGCAGAACGGCACATGCACATAAAGTGAAAGCGGAGCCGGTTCTTTGGCTGTGCCGCGGCCCGCTAAAGCGCGGGCATAGTCTTCGGCAGTGAATTCGGCATTGAACCGGTCTGCTGTCGGATACGAGGTGTAGCGCGGAGCAGGCACGTCGAACTTCTTGAGGAGGTCCATGTCAGGCAGCTCGACGCCGCTGGTTTCCGAATTCGTCATTTTGTGGGGGCCTATGTTTAATTATGACTTGGGTTAAACTTCCTGCTATTATTTTGGAAGCTTGAGTGTCTTTCTTGATGATTATCAACGTGAGGATCAAGGTCGATTGGATCGAAGGGATTTTCCCTGCGAATTCATCTTTATGAGAGCCAACGCCTTGATTCTAGGCAGTCAAGATTATTCAAAAATTAGCTTTTCGAAGCTCCGCTCCCTGTATGTGGATTGTCGCCAATAAAGCGCTGCCGTCAGACGATACGTCTGCGGTGAGGCTTCTTAGCCTACGACTGCTGCATTCTCGTCCTCTGCTTCGGAACTATGAACAGCTGCCGGCCCATGACCCCTCAGGACCGGACGACACACCAAGATGAGGAAGAAGTGGTGGCACTTAATAATCCGGCAATGCTCCTGCGGTCAACGTGCTCGAACTGCAACCTGCGTGAATCCTGCCTCCCGACGGGACTGACCCTGAAGGAGATCGAGCGGCTTGAAGAACTGGTGACCGGCAATCGCCGGCGCATCAAGCGCGGAGAGTCGCTCTTTCGTGCCGGTGACCGTTTTGACACGCTCTACGCCGTCCGTCTTGGATTTTTGAAGAGCACGGTGATGAGCAGCGACGGCCGCGAGCAGGTGACCAACTTCTTTATGGCCGGTGAGATGATCGGCTTTGACGGCATTTCGAGCGGCGTGCATTCCTGTGACGTCACCGCGCTTGAAGATACGGAAGTCTGCGTCATCAATTACGACAAGTTTGAAGAGGCTGCGACCTCCATGCGCTCCATGGGCGCTCATGTGCTCAAGATGCTCTCGCGCGAAATCGTGCGTCAGCACGGCGTGATGCTGCTTTTGGGCTCGATGCACGCAGAAGAGCGTTTGGCGGCGTTCCTGCTTTCGCTTTCTCAGCGCTTTGAACAGCGCGGCTACTCGCGCAGTGAATTTGTGCTTCGCATGACACGAGCGGAAATCGGCTCCTATTTGGGCTTGAAGCTCGAGACCGTGAGCCGCGTTCTGTCGCGCTTCTCGCACGACGGGCTCATTGAGGTCAACCAAAAGCACGTTCGTATTTTTGATGCGGAAGGCCTGCGGGCCATCGTTTCAGGGGTGCCGCTTTCGGAGCAGCGCTAAGCCGCTAAACGTCTGACAGCACGTGTTCCTTCCAAAGGAGATGTTCGATTTTTTCGGATGTCTCCTTTTCTTTCATTCGGCCGCAGATAAAAAAAGGCCGCAACCTTGAGCGGCTGCGGCCTGAGACAGGAGGAAAGAGAGAGTTAAAGATTTGCGGTCGGGGCTCGCATTAAGCTGCGGGCTTGCCGAACGTATGCTTCATATCGCCCACGAAGAGAATCACGTAGATAAGGAGCGCAACAGCGAAGCCGAGCAGGCAGCACTGAGCCATGGACATGAACTTCATGGACGGGATGAGATACCAGCCACCCGCATCGGAATACATCTGGATGATGGATTCCTGCAGCGGAGAGAGCACGGTTCCGAGGGGGACATCGGAATTGTCATAGCCGCAGTCGCCGGTCGGCAGGAACCAGTCCGGAGCCCACTTTTCAAGCGGCAGACCGAACGGATAGTGCGGTTCGAGCGAGCAGCCCTGCATGCCAAAGAGGGCATCAAGGTCTTCAGAGTGAATGGCGTGGTGAATCGAGGAAAGCTTCACCGAGCACATGATGCCGTAGATGCAGCCGTAAACGCCGCACACATAGGCGATGATGCGCATGATGAGAGCCTTCGGCCAGGCGAGCGTGAAGAGGCAGCCGAACGTCATGCACAAGAACGCAAAGCGGATGTACACGCACTGTTCGCACGGCTTCATGTAGAGCCACACCTGAAACACGTTGTGGGCGATCAGCACGAGGCCAGCACTCAGGATGGCGATCACGAGCCAAGGCCAACGCGTCTGGGAGAACAGACCGATGCGGTCAAGAAGCGTATTCATTTCTCAGATCCTGAGGGATTACTTCTTGGAAAGTTCCGTGATGAGGTCAACGAGACCCTGAACGGAGCGGATGGACTTCGTCATGATGAGGTACTTGCCGTTGACGACATAGGCCGGAATGCCCTGAATCTTGGCGACGTCGTAGCTGGGCTTCCAGCTGTCAGCGAGCTGCTGAACTTCAGGCGTCTTGCGGGCGGCTTCGAATTCTTCAGCGGTGGCGCCGATCGCATCAAGACCGGTCTTGAGGAAGGCCGCTTCACCAGAGGCCCAGCGTTCGCCCTGACGGTGGTAAGCCTTGTAGATCGCATCCTTGGCTTTCTTGAAGATCGACTTGGGATCTTCCCAGTCGGTGATGCCGGCAGCCTTGTCGCGCAGCTGGCACCAGGCGAAGAGTTCAGAACCGGCACGGCCGTACTTGCCCTTCGTTTCAATGTGCACCATGTCGAACTTAAGGCCGGTGGCCTTTTCAGCAAGCGGAACCATCTTCGGGTCAACGCCCACGTCGAACTTGAAGCAGAACGGGCAGTCGTAGGACCAAACCTTCACGAGCTTGCCTTCACCGCCAGGAAGGGGCTTTTCAAGGGTGATGTAGTCCGCGTCCTTGCCTTCCGTAAAGGCGAAGGCGGCAGGAGCGGCGGCGGCAGTCGCAAACAGAACGGCAGAAGCGATGAAAGTGCGGCGAAGCATGGTGATGTGTCCTATTCCTTTATGTACAAAGTTCTGTACGGTTCGAATTCAGTGTGTCGATTCAAGACCCGTGCGTTTCCGAGTGAAAGGTTCGCGGGCCGACCGGCGCAAAAGCATCACAGAGTGACTCTTTAAAGGAGTACAGAGCGACGCTTAAGAACTAAGCGAGAAGGAGTATAAGAACGCCGCAGCCACTTTGGGTAGTGCTAAGTGTACGAAATACCTGAAATTGCGGGAATCTCCCCGCATCATCATATAGATTGAAAAAAGGGATTTGCGAATTGTGAAACTGCCTGTGCGTCAACGGCGCCGAAGGTGAATGACGACGCTAGGGGTGCGGCAGCCGGAGAGTTTGGGGGTGTTTGCAGGAATGGCTCGCAATCACGTCGGAGCCAGTATTCACTCATCCGCAGACAAAAAAAGCCTCGCAGGCGTTTTCCCGTCGCCCGCGAGGCTCAACCCTCAATTTTCTCAACCTAAAGTCAGGAGAAATTACAGTGGAAATCTGTTCTCTCACCAGAATTCCGCTGTGAGAAAACTATATCTAGAAAACACCTCTGCAGGCTTTACAGAATGTTCAAGGGGTGCAACAAAAGGTGACGCAAGTTTCGACATGCTGATGACAGCGGCAAATGAAGGCCGGCGCCTGTTTGCTGCCAAAGACTGCAGCGCTGCCGGCAGGTGCCGAGTTACCGGCTTCCAAAGGCCTTTTTTGAACAGCAAAAAAAACCTCGCAGGCGTTTTCCCGTCGCCCGCGAGGTTCAACCCTCAATTTTCTCAACCTAAAGTCAGGAGAAACACGATGAAATCGTCTCTCTCGTCGCTTTCATCGTGAGAAAACTATAACCCGATAAGCCTGCCATAGGGATTTCTAATTGGTGAAGGCTGCAACAAATCATGAATGGTCTGCGGCACTAGGCCTTTTAGGCAGTTCATTCGAATTGCATTAAAGATATTGCCTTACCAATATGGTCTTGCATTGGTGCGTCGATAGGTTTCAAGCGGCTCCACAGCAATAGAAGCAATTTCACTGGCCGTAAGACCTGCAACACGTTCCTTGCCTGCGTAACCGTGCAGCATGACGGCGCCAAGCACTGATTCCACTGTGTCGTAGCGCTGCCCCAGGAAGCTTGCAATCATGCCTGAAAGCACGTCGCCGCTGCCCGCAGTGGCGAGCGAAGCCGTAGCGTAGGGACTGAGCCATGTGCGAGAGCTTCGCATGGCAATAAGCGTGCCCGGTCCTTTCAGAACGGTGATGGCGCCAGTCTGCAGGGCAATATCACGAACGGCATTGACGCGGTCGCTCTGAATGATCTGAGGCGTCACTTTCAGCAGTCGGGCGCCTTCAGCTTCATGCGGCGTAAGGACGGTGGCTACTGTGCGGTGCAGCAGTGTGGTAAGGAGCGCTTTGTCCCCGGCAATGAGGTTGAGGGCATCGGCATCGAGTACGAGCGGGATATTCGAGGCCAGAGCGGCTCAGTCCGGGGGATATGCGGGGCCAGAGGGGCTTCAAGCCGAGCCTTGGCAGCGGCGCTCTGTCCGAGTCCAGGACCAATAACGGCAGCGGTGAAGCGGCTGAAGTCAAGCGGGGTGCTCGAGAACATCAGTTCCGGCGCGACCGGGTCCACCATCATGGCGTTGGGCGTGAGCAGCTCAACCGTTACGGTTCCTGCCCCCATGCGCAGCGCCGCACGGGCTGAAAGGAGCGCCGCGCCGATGTGGCCTTCCGCACCGCCCACGACTGCAACGTGCCCGAAGGTGCCTTTGTGGGAGAACTTCGGACGCGGCTGGCAAATGTGGTCAAAGTCGGAATACTCGATGAGGCCGAGACGCGTGAGCGGAACGGAAACGTCGAGTTCGCTCACAACCACTGCACCGGCCGCGTCGACGCCTTCATTCATATAGAGTCCGGATTTGGCCGAGAGGAATGTAACAGTGGCATCAGCGGTTACGCCGGGCATCGTGCCGACCCAGTGACCGGTTTCGCTGTGAAGTCCAGAGGGCACATCCAGAGCCAGTCTGAAGCATTGGCGTTCGTTAAACCAGAGTATGGCGTCCAGATAGTCGCCGGTGATCGGGCGCTTGAGGCCTGTGCCGAAGAGACCGTCCACAACGGCATCGGCCTTTTCTGTCATGTATGGGTCGGAGATCACGGTGCCGCCGAGGGCGATCCAGTCGGCAAGCATTTCGCGGGCGAGCTCAGTCTTGGGTTCTCCGCCCGGCATGACGAGCTGCACCGTGTGACCGAGGCGCTTGAGCTCACAGGCGCAGACAATGGCGTCGCCGCCGTTATTGCCTGGGCCGGCAAGCACTGTGACGTGCGGACACGGCAGACGTTCGTCGAGCCACTTTGCGGCGAAGGTGCCCGCACGGCGCATCAAAGTGTCTAGGCCCATGCGCACGGCGCAGCGGGCTTCGAGTTCACGCGACTCTTCAAGGTTCATGATGGTTCGACTCATCTTGGGTCCTTTCGATGGATGAGAGCGGATTTCACTGGTATGCAGCGCAGATGCTGTGCGCAGCTCTCAATTTTTCAACAGTGCCGTCATTCTAAAGGCGGATCAATCAGACGGATCAAGGCGCACCGAAAAGCGCCCGTGAAGGCACAATATCAACATCAAATGTTTTGTCCGTTCGCACGAACATCCGAGTTCCATCATGAGCCGCATTCCGCTTATTCAATTGCCTGCGCCCCGCGCAGAGCGCCCCAATGATCCGCTTGAAGAGAAGACTTTCAAAGAGGAAGTGCTTTTCAACAGCAGTTTCGTAAAGATGGTGAGAGACGATATCAAGCTGCCTGACGGGGGACTTTCCAAGCGTCTCTACCTTACTCACGGCGGGGCCTGCGCCATGGTTGCGCTCGGCGACGACGGCACCATTCTGCTCGAACGCCAGTGGCGTCATCCGCTCAAGCGCAGCTTCTGGGAACTGCCCGCGGGCAAGATAGACCCCAATGAAGAAGAAATTGCCTGCGCTAAGCGTGAGTTGATTGAGGAGTGCGGCGTTCAAGCGCAGGAATGGACCAAACTCGGCGTTATCAACAATGCGATCGGCTACAGCAATGAGCACATCGCCATCTATCTGGCCAGAGGTCTCACTGAAGTTGAGCAGAAGCTCGACGAGGGCGAGTTCCTGGAGGTTTACCGTGTGCCGTTTGGCGAGGCTTGGGAGATGGCTGTTGACGGACGCATTACGGATGTGAAAACCATTTCGGGCATTTTTTGGCTCAAAGCCTGGTTTGAGCGAAAGGGACTTGAACCCTAAAAGACGTTCGGCCGTCCTTTTCTGCCCAAGCACTCTGGCCGTCGGCAGTGTTTGCCGGCGGCGCAGAAAGTGCGAGGCGGATGAAGTGTGTTCACACCGCCGAGAGGTGCTTCATGCGGCTAAGCAGCATGCGCAGTGCAAACAGCATGAGCGCAGAGACTAAAACGCAGATGAGCGCCATCGCCATTGCAACCGAGGCCGAGCCTTGCTCGAACTCGTTGACAATAAAGGTTGAAATCACCAGAACATCGGGCGGCGAAATGAGGCTTGCCGCAACAAGTTCGCGCAGCACGATGATGAAAATCATGATGAAGCCCTGTACGATGCCGACGGCAATGAGGGGCAGCGTGATGCGCGTTAAGACGAAGAAAGGTGATCCGCCGCAGACGCTGCCGGCTTCTCTGAGTGACGGGCTCACCTGCATCCAGGCAGACGTCGTGTACTGGATGGCGTAGGGCAGAAAGAGTATGACGTATACCAGCACCATAAAGCCCATGGTGTTGTAGAGCGGTACCCAGGTGTAGATCTGGTTCCAAAAGAGCATCAGACCGATTGCCATGACAATACTGGGGAGCATTTCTGGGAGCAGTCCGATGCCTTCCAGAAGGCGTCCCATCCGTCCAGAATGACGGATGAGCCAGACGATGACAGTGCCGAGAAAGCTCGCAATTACGCCGACTGAAAGCGCAAGCATCAAGGAGGTGACGAAGGCGTCGAGCCCCTTTGCGTTTTCGGTAAAGAGCTCAACGTAGTGCATCAGCGTAAAGTTGCCGAGCGCCAGCCCATATCCTCGAATCTTAATGAGCGAGGTGGCGATCACGGAAAACCATGGCACACCGACGGCAAGGACGAGCACGATGCCAATGTATAAAGCGGCAGCGCGGCGCGGCCAGCCGGAGAGGTTCCAGAAGGCCGGACGTGCACCTTTCTCGGCCCAGAAGGCGGGCCGTGCCCCCTGGGCCCCGCCCAGCCGAAAAGAGCGGTTGGCAGTGATCCAGCTCTGAAGCATCCACATCGCCATGCAGATCGTAATGAGAATGAGCGAGAGGGTTGCCGCAGCTCCGAAATTGACCGGAGCAGTTGTGGCATAGGCATGGATCTTCGTGGTGAAAACGTCAAAGCCGATGCGCCGGCCCAATGTCGACGGCGTGCCGTACTCTGCAAGCGTCTTAACAAAGACGAGGAGCATCGCAATTGCATAATTGCCGGTCACAAGCGGCAAAAGGACTTGCTTTAAGCGTTTGCTGAAACCCGCACCGGAGACTGCCGCGGCTTCCTCAAGATTGCCGGGCACACGCATCAGCGCATTCTTCATGATCGTCGTCATGAAGGGAAGCGCGTGGAGACTCATTACGAAAACGAGCCCGCCCAAGCTGAAAAATGCCGGCGTAACTGCGCCTGCTGGCGGCAGAAGCTGTTCGAGCAGTCCGCGCTTTTGCATGAAAAGAATCCAGCCCATCGCACCGATGTAGGGCGGCGTCATGAAGGGGATCAAAAGAGCGACATCGAGCCAATGACTTTGCCCCCAGGATGTGCGGGAAAGAAGCAGGGCCAGAGGGGTGGCCATCACCGTTGTGAGCACAACGACCAAGCCGGCAAGCACGATCGAATTGACGACCGTTTCGACATTCTCTGAAGCAAGCGCCGCATCCAGTGCATGCTGCACAAGCAGGGATTCATTCTCGCTGCCGGTGAAGGACGTGATGAAAATGCTTCCCAGAGGACAAACGATAAAAATGACGAGTGCGGCAAGCGCAACAATAGCGGAGAGCCGGACGCCGGCAGATGCGCTCGGATGCATGCGTACCTCGATAATTTGAAAGATGACTCAGCCGCCGGGATGTTCTGGCGGCTGAAATTTGCTGGTTTCGCGGATGAGGTTTAACGATTGCCTTTGGTCATCTGCAGAAGTTTGGCTGCTGCATCATCAGACTGCTGCATCATCGTGTTCCAGTCGAGATTGCTGAAAGTACGGATGTCATCGAGCCCCAGACGGCCGCTTGCCTTGACGTCCGTACGCCCCGGCAGAAGGAAGGCCTGAGCCACCAGTTTTTGCGCATCATCTGAGAGCAGGTAATCAATGAAGGCGCGTGCTGCCGCTTCGTTCTTCGTCGACTTCAGAATCATCGCCGGGCGCGGGTTCACAACGGTCCCGGAGGCCGGGTAATAAATGCCGATGGGTTCGCCCTTCTTAATCTGCGAGTAGGCGTTGTAGTCAACGCCGGCAACCAGAATGGCTTTGGCTCCCGTAAGGACGGATTCAAGCGCTGCCTTATTGGCGCCCGCGACAGCCAGTCCGTTTTTCGCCATGCCTTCCCAGGTGGCCCAATCGCCCTTTGTGGCATATAGATAGCCCGCGAGGAAGTCTTTGCATGAGCCGGATTTTTCCGGATCGGGAATGGCTATTTGACCTTTGAACTTGGGATCGGCCAGTTCCTTCCAGTCGGCATTGAGATTCGGAATAAGCGTCTTATTCCAGATGACGCCCATTGCGGAGGCTGATGTGCCAAAGAGCGTGCGGTCCGCGTCAATGAAGTCGGAGCGCAGTTTTTCAGCATTTTTGGCGTCCGGGTACGAAGCGAGAATGCCGGATTGCTTGACGGCAAGGCCATCAGACCAAGAGGCGAGCACGACGACGTCGGCAACGGGATTGCTTTTTTCTGCTTCCAGACGAGCGAGAATCTTGCCCGTGGTGCCTTCAAAAAGCTTTACCTTGATGCCGGTCTGTTTTTCAAATTGAGCAACATACTTGGCATTGAGTCCAGTGGGCGAAGGCATGTAGACGGTAACGACGCCTTCATCGGCCTGAGCTGCCGAAAAGGGACTCGCGAAAAGAACGGCTGCAGAAACGGCTGCGGCTAAAAGATTTTTGGACATATTCAGTACCTTCCTGAAAGATGAATGCGTTTGAAGTCAGCCGCCGACGGTGACTATCCCGGCAGGATTAACGGCAATGTGAATCTGAGAACCAATGGTTTGCGGCGCGCTGTGGGCAAGCCGCCAGTGTTTGTCACCGACACTCACATCAATAAGCCAGCGGCCCCCGATGTATTCCGTTTGTTCGACGCGAGCGGTGAAAATGAGAGAATGATTAGACGATGAATTCTCTTCTAAATCAATGATTTCAGCGAACTCTGGACGAAACATGCGTTGATCATCAATGAAATTGGATTGCCCGACAAACTCAGCTACGAAGCGAGTGGCTGGATGCGTGTAAATGTCGATTGGCGCCCCGGCTTGCTCGAGTGCGCCGTGATTCAGCACGAGGATGCGGTCGCTCATGCTCATCGCTTCTTCCTGGTCATGCGTCACAAATATGGAGGTCATGGCCAGGGCACTGGTGATTCGTTTAATTTCGCCGCGCATGGTTTCACGCAGCTGAGCGTCAAGCGCAGAGAGCGGTTCGTCAAAGAGAACAATTTTGGGGCGTGAAACGATTGCTCGGGCAAAACCGACCCGCTGCTGCTGTCCGCCTGAGAGTTCCGAAACGCGCCGGCCGGCAAAGTCGGCCAGACCGACAAGTGAAAGCGCGTCTGTCACTTTGGATTTCAAGTCGCTGAGATCTTTGCGTGCACGCAGAGGAAATGCAACGTTTTCGAAAACCGTCAGATGCGGCCAGAGCGCAAAATCTTGGAATACGAACCCGATATTGCGTTTCTCAGGGGGCAGATTGAGACCCAAATCGGCGCTGAAGACGGGCTTGCCGTCAAAGAGAATCTCTCCGGCATCAGGCGTTTCCAATCCTGCAATCATTCGCAGGAGCGTGGTCTTGCCGCACCCTGACGGACCCAGGAGCGTAGTAAATGCACGGCTGCTGAATTCAATGGTGAGCGGCGGAATCACTGTTACGCCTTGGAAGGACTTCGTGATGCCGCGAAGCGCAATACTCATGTTCTGTTTCCAGTTTTCCAACCGCCATATTGGCGGAAGGATTTGAAAAGGAAAGAATTTCTAACCCTATGAGCTTGCGAGTCTATAAAGCATGCATCAAGTTTTAATGAAGCAATGATGACGATTTGATGACGCCGAGCGGTTTCGCTCTTTCACAATTAGCCCATGCCAAGCGCAGTCAAAGAGGTGTAGGTTCTTTGCACCATGAATGACATGACGTCGGTATGCAGTGTGCAGACCGAGGATTGCGATGAGGAGTTTTGGATGACGGAAGTGGTATTAAAAGTTGGGGAGCCCGCGCCGGATTTTGCATTGAAGGATGACCACGGCTGCGTGCGCACGCTGAAGGATTTCCAAGGCAGGAAACTGATTCTTTATTTTTATCCGGAAGACGAAACGCCTGGATGCACCATCGAGGCTCAGGGATTTCGTGATCACCTTGAAGACTTTGCGCGAGCCGGATGGCAGGTGGTCGGCGTCTCCAACGACGATGTGGCGGCGCACTGCGGGTTCCGTGATCATCACGGCCTGAATTTCCCGCTGCTCTGCGATGTGGACCGCACGCTTTCGAATGACTGCGCACTGATGTCCGAACAGGTGAAAGATGGGAAAACGCGCATCCGCATCAATCGATCAACTTTGTTGATCGATGAAAACGGACGGCTTCTCAAAGTGATGAGAGGCGTCGCTGCGCGTGAGCATGTTGCAGAGCTTTTGCAGATGCTTTGCAGCAAGTGAAAGAATTGGTGTTACGGAGTTGGGGTGGTGAACCGCTCTCTGGGCAAATCTATGAGCATCCAGAAGGCATCAGCGTAGAAAGGATCGGCAAGATGATGCTCAACCGTGGACGGTAGAGGAATGACTTCCTTCAAGTCGAAGACGCATTCCATCCATCCCTCAGCGGCTTCTTTAACCATGCTTTCGAGTTCTTTGAGGCTGCTGCCCATTGTGATGGCGCCTGGGAGGTCTGGAACAGAAGCGGAAAAAGCCCCCTTATCTTCTTCCCAAACAGCGACAGGATATCTCATGAAAACACGCGTGGACAGATGTATTAAACGTTATTAACTCAAGCGTCTATCTTATAGCATGGAATGCCTGTTGCGCTTTTTGCCACTTGTTTGTCTGTATATGTCGTTTAATTTTTGCGGCAGACATAAGAAAAAAGCTCCGCCAATCAATATTGGAAGAGCTTTCTTCTGCCTCACGCATAAGCAACAATGGCGGAGAAGGAGGGATTCGAACCCTCGAGGCCCGCATTTTGGACCTGCACCCTTAGCAGGGGTGTGCATTCGACCTCTCTGCCACTTCTCCGCATCATTGTTTTGGATGCGCAGAGGCATGTAATCTGTGGTGCGCCAGGCAGGATTCGAACCCACGACCCTCTGGTTCGTAGCCAGATACTCTATCCAACTGAGCTACTGGCGCACTGAGAAGGGGAATTGTGCATTCGTTTTAGGGAAAGTGCAAGTGTTTTAAGGGTGTATGCCGTATTTGCGTGATGATTAAATAAGGTGAAAACACAAGTTGAAAAAGAAATAACTTGATGAAGACGCGCCTCGCAACCAGTAAAATAATGGGCTTCAATCGGGCGCACTTTCCCTTTCCGAAAGATGACGGAGACTATGGGCGCATCGGTTCAACTCTCATCCCATTCGGCCGCCTTTGAAGCGCCCGACCACATCGGCATGACTCCACGATTAAGCCTTCGCAACATTACGAAGCGCTATCCGGGCATTACAGCAAACGATCATGTATCGCTTGATATTGCGCCCGGTGAGGTGCTCGCCATCCTCGGCGAGAACGGCGCGGGCAAGTCCACCTTGATGAAAATCATCTACGGTGCCGCCCGTCCAGACGAGGGCGATATTTCTTTTGACGGGCATCCGCTCGGCGTTGAAACCCCGGCACAGGCGCGTGAACTCGGCATCGCAATGGTGCACCAGCATTTCGCGCTTTTCGATACGCTTTCGGTTACGGAAAATGTAGCGCTTGGTCTTTCGACCGGTATTTCGGCTGCAGAGATCGAACGTGAAATTCGCTTGCTCGGTGAAAAGTACGGTTTGGAGGTGGATCCCGCCTCGGTTGTGATGGAACTCTCCATGGGTGAGCGCCAGCGCGTTGAGATTCTTCGCGCGCTGATGACTAAGCCGAAGCTCCTCATTTTGGATGAACCGACTTCCGTCCTCACGCCGCAGGCGGTACGCAAGCTCTTCAAGACACTGCATCAGCTTTCGAGCGAGGGTGTCTCCATTCTCTTTATTTCACACAAGCTCGATGAAATCCGTGAGCTTGCAGACCGCTGCGTTGTGCTTCGCGCAGGCAAAGTTGTGGCGAGCGTTGATCCGAAGGCTGAAAGCGAGGAAAATCTTGCCCGCCTTATGATCGGCAATGATCCGCCGACGGTGCGCGAAGGCACGGCCAAGGCTGGCGAAGTGGTTTTTGAGATGCGTCATGTCAGCGCGCCCGGATCGACGCGCGTCTGCGGTATTGAAGATGTATCGCTTGCCGTGCGTGCGGGTGAAATCGTTGGCATTGCCGGCATCTCGGGCAACGGTCAGGCTCGCTTTATGGCGGCAGCTTCAGGGGAGTATCTGTGCGAGGCTGATCGCGTTTTGCTCTTTAATTCGCCCGTCGGAGAGCTCGATACGCATGCCCGCCGTATTTCCGGACTGCGCTATGTGCCCGAGCAGCGTCTCGGCCATGCGGCTGTGCCGGAATTGTCGCTCACGGCCAATACCTATCTCACCGGCGACTCGCTGGTGCGCAGCGGCTTTATTCTCCGCGACCGCGCAAGAAGTTTTGCCAATCTCGTCATTGAACGCTTTCACGTGAAGACGCCCAATGCTGAAAAAGCTGCCGGCAGTCTGTCGGGCGGCAATCTTCAGAAATTTATTATGGGACGTGAGATTCTCAATCGTCCCCGGGTTCTCTTGGTTCATCAGCCGACTTGGGGTGTCGACGTCGGCGCTGCTGCCGTTATCCGCAACAGTCTTATCCGACTGCGCGACGACGGCGCTGCGATCATCGTTGTCAGTGAAGAAATCGACGAACTCTTTGAGATCTCCGACCGTATTGCCGTGATGTACCGCGGAGCGCTGTCTCCGGCGGTGCCAAAGACCACGATTTCCATTGAGGAAGTCGGCCGCTGGATGTCCGGTCTCTGGCCAGACTCTCCCTTCACGCAGAAAACCTCGGAGGCGCACTGATCATGCTTCAGTTTCCGATTGCCATGACGCCGCGCACCGAGCCCGCTCGTGCACTGGCTTGGCTTTCTCCTGTGATTGCTTTTGCGCTCACAGTTTTTACGGGCTTTTGTCTTTTTGCCGCATTGGGTCAGGATCCCGTAAAGGCGCTGGGCGTCTTTTTTATCGCGCCGCTCGATTCGCTGCGCGGATGGACTGAAATCGCTGTCAAGATGACGCCGCTGCTGCTCTGCGCTGCGGGTCTAGTGGTCTGCTTCAAGGCCAACGTTTGGAATATTGGCGCCGAAGGCCAGCTGATCGCCGGCGCCATTACGGGCGGCGTGGTGGCGCTCGCTTGTGATCCGTCTTGGGGCCGTTGGTATGTCGTTCTTGTGATGCTCTCATCAGCCGCGGGCGGCGCGGTCTGGGGCGGATTCACGGCGCTTTTGCGTCACAAATTCCATGCGAACGAAATTCTCGTTTCTCTGATGCTGGTCTATGTCGCGCAGTTTCTGCTCGCTTGGTGCGTACAGGGGCCAATGCGCGATCCCATGGGATTTGGTTTCCCTCAGACGAAGCTTTTTGAAGCAGGGGCGATGCTGCCGGTGCTTGAGGGAACTCGTCTTCATGCCGGTGCGCTGCTGGCGCTCTTTTCGGCGGTGGGCGTATGGCTCCTGATGGATCGAATGGCGCTCGGCTTTCAGTTCAAGGTCTCCGGCATGGCGCCCTTTGCTGCGCGCTATGCGGGCTACCATCCGGGCAAACTCATCTGGGCATCCATGCTTATTTGCGGGGCGCTTGCGGGGCTGGCCGGCGGCATTGAAGCCTCCGGTCCTCTCGGTCAGCTCACACCGACCATTTCTCCGGGGTATGGATTTGCGGCCATCATTGTGGCCTTCGTCGGGCGTCTCTCGCCGCTTGGCTGTATTCCCGCAGCTTTTGTCATGGCACTCTTTTATCTTGGCGGCGAATTGGCGCAGAGCCGTCTGGGGCTGCCGAGGTCGATCACGGGCGTGTATCAGGGGCTCCTTCTCTTTTTCATTCTCGCTTGCGACACGATGATTTTTTACCGTCTCTCCTGGCGAGGCCTTTCGGCTGACGCGGGCAAGGAGGTTCGATAAATGTCGATTGCTGCCTCCATCATTGCCTCGACTTTAAATGCCGGCACGCCGCTCCTTATCGCGGCGGCAGGCATCGTGATTCATGAGAAGTCGGGTGTTCTCAATCTCGGCATTGAGGGCATCATGCTCATGGGTGCGGTTACTGGTTTTACCGTCACGCTTTCTACGGGTTCCTTTGCGCTCGGGTTCCTCGCCGGCGCGGGCGTCGGTATTCTGCTCGGACTCCTCTTTGCGTTTTTTACGCTCGGCATGCATGCCAACCAATATGCCGCTGGCCTTGCATTGTCGCTTTTCGGCGCGGGACTCTCGGCCTTTATCGGCAAACCGCTCCAGGGACAGGCGCTCGCGGAGCGCAGTGTGTCGGGCATTCCCGGGCTCGGAAATATTCCATTCTTTGGTGAAGCTTTCTTTTCGCAGCACATCTTGGTGTACGGCGCCTGGGTGCTGATCGCTGCGGTTTGGTACTTCCTTTTCAGAACGCGTGCGGGTCTGGTGCTTCGCGCTGTCGGCGAGTCGCCGCAGTCCGCTTTTGCGCTGGGCTACCCGGTGCTGCGCATCCGACTCTTTGCTGTGCTCTTCGGCGCGCTTTGCTCGGGTGTGGCGGGTGCTTATTTGTCGTTGGTTTATACGCCGCTCTGGGTCGAAGGCATGACGGCCGGCCGCGGGTGGATTGCATTGGCACTGGTGACTTTTGCAACCTGGCGGCCGCTGCGCGTGGTTGTCGGCGCTTACCTTTTCGGCGGCGTGACGATGCTGCAGTTCGCCTTCCAGGGGATGGGCATTTCCATTTCGCCGCAGTTCATGGCAATGACGCCTTATCTCGCGACGATTCTCGTGCTTGTGCTGATTTCCCGGAACCCCGCTTGGATTCGCCTCAACGTTCCTGCGTCGCTCGGCAAACCTTTTTCGCCTAAAGGCTGAGAACCTGCAGCGGGCTGACGCGCTGCCAAGAGTTCAGTTTTTTCGGGCAACAGTTTTTCTTAATTTCATTGTTCTCAAAAGGAGTCAACGAAGATGAACAAGCGCTTTGCTTTCAAGCTCGCATTCGCTGGTGCTGCCGCCTTGGCGCTCACGGCCTGCGGTGAGAAGACTGAACCGCCGAAGGCGGCTGAGCCCGCTAAGACCGCTGCTGCTCCAGCAGCTGCGAAGGAGCCTTTGAAAGTCGCTTTCATGTATGTGAGCCCGGCCAATGAAGAAGGCTGGTCTACTCAGCATGACATTGCCCGCCGCGCGGTTGAAGCGAAGTTCGGCGATAAGATCAAGGTGACAACCGTTGAGAATATTCCCGAAAATGCGGATGCCGAGCGCGTGCTGCGTGATTTGGCTCAGCAGGGCAATAAGCTCATCTTTGCCACTTCGTTTGGCTACATGAACTCGGTTCTCAAGGTCGCCAAGGAATTCCCGGATGTGAAGTTTGAGCACGCTACGGGCTATAAGACTGCGCCCAACGTGGCCAACTATTCCGCGCGCTTTTATGAAGCCCGCTATCTTGCGGGCAAGCTCGCGGGTGCAACCACCAAGTCCAATATCCTCGGCTATGTTGCCGCGCTGCCGATTCCGGAAGTGCTTCAGGGCATCAATGCCTATACGCTCGGCGCTCAGAGCGTCAATCCCAACATTGAGGTCCGCGTTGTCTGGACCTCCGCTTGGTATGACCCGGGCAAGGAGTCCGATGCGGCCAAGTCGCTGATTGGTCAGGGTGCCGACGTTATTACGCATCACACCAATTCTTCGGCGGTTGCTTCGGCCTGTGAAGAAGCGAAGATCCCGGTGATTTCCTACAACACTTCGATGAAGCGCGCTGCGCCCACGATGCTGATCGGCGGCGTTATTCATATTTGGGATGAGTTCTATGCCGGCCGCATTCAGGCCGTCATGGACGGAACCTGGCAGCCTCAGTCCATCTGGGGCGGTGCGCCTGAACACATGATTGACCTCGTGGACATTAAGGCGACGGATGCCGTCAAGGCCGACATTAAGGCTGCATACGACAAGATGGCAGCCCGCGAGTTCCATCCGTTCACCGGTCCGGTTGTTGACAACACTGGCCGTCAGGTCTTGGCTGAAGGACAGAAGGCGACCGACGCCGATCTGCTCACGATGAACTGGCTCACCAAAGGCGTGGCCGGCAAACTTCCGAGCGGAAGCTAATATTCATTGACGTTCATCGTTGGGACCGCATATTGTGATGCAGGTTCGGCTTTTCAGCCGAGTGCTCAGATATCGGTCCCAATTCATTGTTCGAATTTTTGTTTTTGGAGTTCTCCAATGATGCAGAAGCGTACTGCTTTGAAGTTGGTCCTGGCCGGCGCCGCTGCGGCGATGCTTGCGGGCTGCGGCGACAAAACCGAAGCACCCAAAGAGGCTGCCGCACC